>Ga0056114_1001712_pt1 | contig 10372 bp, 9 predicted proteins | sample WorMetHERISLAND1_FD_77005 | JGI IMG/M metagenome (GOLD analysis project Ga0056114, IMG submission 77005) | Marine gutless worms symbiont microbial communities from Max Planck institute for Marine Microbiology, Germany - Olavius loisae HERON... ... | reverse complement strand
TACTGTGTTATTGATGAATTGAAATGTCATAACTTATTGTCAAAATATCCGCCTTTCTCTTTTAACAAAAGTGAGTCATCCACGACATTCAATTTCTGTAACATTATCTCGCGTCAGTGGTGATCGAGCTTAATTAGGTTTATGAATGAAAATTTGTTTAATATTAAAATTATTGTCTTAAATTCCACCACATAATACACGATATGACCGCGTCTATGCGCCAGCAAGTACCCTGTACTCGCAAAAAATGATATCTAAATGATATCCTTGGGATCACGGCTTATTGTGTGCTGTAAACTCGCTCCAACTTTAGCAAGACAATTGTGACATCATAATTACGTCATCGATCGCAATGAATATCTAATCTTTACATTGCCAGAATCTGGCAATCCTTGGGTATATTCACTGCAATTTTTGTTTAAATCCACAAATAATTCTTGGAGATATGAAAGAAAATGTGAGTGGGTGTTTTTTTCTGAACACAGTGTATATAAATCTAAGTTTTACTTATTTACTATAATCAACAAATAGGAATGCTGCACCATATATGTAGACCATTCCAGGTAAAGTTCGTACTTAGTGCAGTAGCAGCAGATAAAACACAAAACAAAGACCACAGAACAATCACACAGACCTGCCGTCTTCACATCTTCCATCTCTCATGCTCAAGTTGTCAACGTTCTTCTCAGTGGAACTTGACTGCACGGAGCAGGCAGAGCTAGACGCCAGTGATGATGACGAGCCATGATGAGCAAGCACCTGATCACTGCTGCCGCCCTGTGAAGCACCGGCCCCTACAGACCACACACAGACACCTAACATAGTATGAAGCACTAGACCTACCAGGACGCCAAGTTCGACGAAATCCAACTGCAGATTTTCAAGTGACTGTACTAACAACAGTGGAACAATGGACTGATGGACCCAAAAAGAGACATCTGACACAAAAGCAATTGCTTCCACAGCCACACAAGCATGACAAATCCATCCACATGCTATGAAACAAACTTGATTACACAACAGAATAACTATCTTTCTAACTCGTCTACTAAACTGACTGAACTTGGTCTGCTATTAGAACTAGTGTCAAAGATACAAAACCAACCCTGTCCAGAGATCAAGCTGAACACGTTCGGATCACGGACAGTCGGCCGTTGCTGTGAAACGGACGAGAGACCAGATGCCAGTGAAGCCTGGTCTAGAGATGCCTGACTCGTGTATGACATGAGCGTTGATCCGCGGCGGCTGGAAAGCGACGACTCTGGCAGCACGTCTCCATTCACCGCTGTCCCTGGTGGAGCAGGCGCAGTGTCCTTCGGCTGCAGTCGCGTCTTGTTCTCAATGATGATAGTCAACAGAGGCAGATACAGTGCAGAAATACGAGCCTGTGACGACTGCAGTCACACAACAACAAATACCATTCATTAACCAGCCAGCCGGCATTCAGGACTTCCAAGTATAAAATGAATTTAAAACCACGTGTTGGCACCATCTGGCGACTGGTTCTAAAACATTGCAAACAAAAGCTCTGCTCCTGTAAACCTCTGGAATCGCTCGACATAACAAGGAGTCTCCTGCTCAAAACAGCCTACTGTGCCACATCTGGTAGAGTTCTACAAACATATACAAACGCATAAAATTTCACAAATATATATATATTAGGTTTGTTGACGTCACCCGAATACAACAAACTGCAGTGCTCTCAGAGAGTTCATACTTCACGCAGCATTAAAAGATTTCCACTGCTTTCAGTTATCATCTACCTGGTCTATTTTTCTGCTGACATTCCAGGACAGCGTTCAGTTATGAATCACTCCTACTAAGGGCTTCTATGGTTTGTTCCCATGACACTGTTCCGTAGATACAGTGCCATGGGAACAAAATGGCCATTTCCAACAAGATACATCTCCACAAATTCTTAAGGAGTTTACTTATTTTTAAAAGACAGTCATTTTGAACAAAGTGGCATAAGAAAATAACTTATAATTACAAAATATAAAAAAACAGTACATGACACAACTGACAGTACATCACATGACTGATGATGGTGAGCTGTCATTTGAGACTGAACCATGAAAAAGATTGCACCTGTGGATGCAAAGGCATGCAGTGAACAAGCAGTCTATAAAACAGGATCAGAAGTCTATAACTGGACAAGATGCAGACTAGTTGTACTGCATCACTCAGTAGAGCAGTGAAAATGCAAACCTTCGACGAATATCGGTCGTCAACCGAGTGTTTGGCAAGCAAACTGCGCAGTGTTGTTATTGCAAATCTGCGTATGTCCTGAATCTCATTCAAAGCCGACTTCACTTCAGTCAGCAGCAGGCCGACAAGGAAGTGATTTTGAACAAAATCGTCCGTTAACGTGTAATCGTGCTTCAGATCTGCAATTAAATCAATCACGATAAGAACATAACATTCAGACAATGATCACAAATATACGAAACACTGATGAAAATTTGCTCAAATTTCAACTGCAAGAAACAAGACGGGTATGATTGACATTCCTCTTCTCAACAGGTCCCACTTGGATACATCAAACCCTGAGCATCATCAGTCAGTGTTTCTTTCAAAACTGCTCGAGTTGTTCAGAAACGGTAGCAACATCATGTCAAAGTGCACCATTGACACCACTGGCCCACCACAGCATTAAAATGACTTTGCAGAGAATTCACAATGATTTACTGCTGGCTGCTGCTGACGAAGTTAAAGCACTTCGTATGATTGACCTCACGAATGAGTTTATCTACAGTCGATCACGACATCTGCTCTCCGAGCTCCAACAAATGTTCAGCATTGATGTCACTACAATAGCCTGCCTGGCTGTGGTCTTTTTTGACCAGTCAAAGCTACAGAGCAATATACGAGTATGATGGTCATTCACCTGATAGCATGTTGATTGTTTGCTCTGTTTCACAGGGTTCAGTTTTGGGACTCTGCTGTTCATATTTATACTGCTGATGTATCTGATCTGGCTGCTAGACTGGAATCAATGTTCATGCCTTCGACAATGCACCAGCATACATGTCTCAAGTTGCACGAGCCATATAGTCAATGACATCGAAGTTGCACAGCTGTCTCATCCACCTTACTCGACAGATCTGGTACCCAGCAACTTCTACCTATTTCGACATCTGAATAAGCATCTTCGTAGAAGGTGGTTCTGCGGCGATGATGAGGTCAAGCAGGCCACAGAGTCTTATCTTGACAGCATGTCTCAAGAATTCTATTTGACTGGAATGAGGGACCTTTTTGACCAATGTCGCAATTGTGCTTATGTGAAGGGAGATAGTAAAGAAAAATGATGTAGCTGTTTTGTCTTTATTTGTGCATCATACTGAATTGCAAAACTTTTTGATCGCCCCTCGTAACTAAACAGTCAGCAAGAACCCCATGTAACTAACATGTAATTGCTGAAAATGTTAAACATTAAATGGCTGTATAGTGTTGCATATTATTGCTATCACTATCAGTGTAATTGCTATAAAAATACAGCTAAGCTAATGAATAAACAAGTTATCCCTCTATCAGACAGTACTCCAGTCCTGTCCAGTAAACACTATCATACATAACATTACTAAATGGACGATACAAACGGAAGCAATGACGTGTGTAAAAGCCTGGCAGTAAAAGAAATAAAACATTGATCCAAAAATGTTAAAACACAGCATAAGTAGAAAATTTCTACAGGTTAGGGTTTGCAGCATTTTAAGCATGTAAATAGCAGCTATATCATGCCTGAAATACTTTAAAGTTTACTAATAAGGCCACTGGTGTGTATAGTATGAATATTACGGAAGATATTTTTCAGATTAGAAGCTGTATAGAAAATATGACAAATGATACCAAAATTGACACAACTGATCAGTATATGTTCTACAGTTAACACAGAATTACAAGGAGTACATATTGGGCCATATGCATCCTTTAAGAGGTAAGAATGCATTAGATATGTATGACCTATTCTGAGACAATTATAAAGGATTTCTTCCTGGCGACTGAGTTTCAGAATGTTTAGTACTTATAGGTAGACTAGAATAGATGTTATGAGCTTTATTAGTAATTAAATTACGCCGAAGGAGTTGCCACCTGGCAAATAAGTGTTTTTAATAGAAGATATGACATCAAAATAGGCTATTGCTATTACAGCAGAATCATAAACTACATATAAAAAAAATCAAAATCAATGAATGAAATTTTAAAAATAAAAACAATAATGCTAACAAAAAATTCCACATTTTGTTAAACATGTGTTACATACAAAACAGTTTTTATTGCGTTAATCACAAAACAACAAATTAACAAGAAGCCAAGCTGTCGCTAGGATAGCCGACCGTACTGCCTCACAGTACCTTTGGGGTCACGTGACATCATTGGTCACGTGACCATTTGATAGCCCTATTGGTGGTCCTTTGGAACCAAGCCTCTATCTCTATCGGTTTCCGAGATATTCAACGTCGAATGTAACGCAATGGTTGACATGACTTTGATACGACCTCTAAACAAAGGTCAAGGTCATTCATTTTGGTACCAATCAATTTCTCATATACGACTTCCTATAGGCTGTCAATAGAAACTTTTGCTCTAGGACGCAATGTTTAGCCACAATACATAACGTCACAGACGACAACAGACGTACGCAACACTGTACCAATAGTGCGACCGTTAGTACGGTCGGCTAAAAATTACACAATCATACAATAAGTGAAGTATTATAAAGTTAACAGCAGAGTGTCTACAGGTGGATAATTTGTCAGACATAAGCCGCACAGTCACTGCAGATGACGATGATTTCACACATGCGTGTAAGAATTCACAGACCGTTACTGTCGTGTAAACACTGGCAGACTTGCAGCATGGTTGTAGGCCCACTGTATTACAGTATGGACATTAACTGCCAGTTTTATACTAAGCTGAAGCACCAGCCTCCTAATTTCAGGGCCTCTTCATCCAAATAATGCCAAGTTTTCATGAAGAAGGTTAGTAAATGCATAAAACAAAATTATTTAATGCATTCTAGACCAACAAACGTTTTTACAAGAGAAATAATGAAATATGAACTCCATCAAAAAAGTAAACAATGCAAAACACAACAAAACAAAACTACTCTGGTTTAGTCACTTCTTATGACACTCGGCCAGGAAACGGAGTGGGCTTATTCTACAATGCTCCCGAGCCCACATGGGCCAAAAAAATTTAACAGTATCTCTCGACCAATTTTTTGGCTCACACTGTATATTGATGTTGTGCAAGTAAATTACATTCCTACATAGTCTACATCATAGGAGAAACTAGAGCCGACATGACAGAACGCGGGAGCCCCACAGACATAATAGCTCACTGCTGATAAACTACTACTTCAGCCCAATAACAACTAAACATAAGGATCATAACTGAAGCAACAGCAAATAACAGACATGATATAAATAAGCACAAATCAACGTAAAGTCAAATAATAGAGACAGTGAATGACACAATCTAAGTTACTAACGACGACGAGCAAAGCTTGTCATACTATTTTACCTTCTTGCCTAACTTCTGTTGACAAAAAGCACAACAGTAAATTAAAACAACGTCAGTAACATTGTATGTAGCTCACGCACGTCTATAATGCTCAGCAAACAGCACACTGCAAGCAATAACACAACTACAGCAAGAACATAAGTGTCTCCTATAGACTTATGTGCCATGTATATATTACACACTTACAGTTCCTACAAATGACGAAAGTGTTTACAATTTGCATATGCTTTATGCGAACAACTAATATATATTCGTATACATAGACAGGTTAAACAAAACAACATTGCAGCCTAATATTCTCAGCATCTCAGCGTTAAAAAGAACCAAAATGCTCGAGTATAACTGATTATGATTAGTGTCTAAGTCCATATGATTAGATTTTAAACAGTACAAGACCAACCTTGCATGCACATTGCACACAAAAGATTTTTGACGGCAACACAAACTAGCAGTAATGATATGAAAAATAGCACTTACTGGTTATAACTTTGCATCGTTTGCATGTAATTTGCAAAGTCACAGTGTAATGTCATCAAATACAGTGCAATGCAGACAATTTACCTTTGAAATTTTTCACTTGTTTGCGCATCATCGGAAGGTTCAGCTGAATGTAGTGCTCATGACTGCAGATGATGCGAAGGAAGTCAAATTTGAACTCGTACAACATCTGAAATATTGAACACACAACAACAATAACAAGATAACAGCAAGCATAAGAGACATTGTCTGACAACAGCTTTCAAGAAAAACCTAGAACAAACAACTCTGCATACCTTTCCGTCTGCAGGATTGAAGTTCTCCACGTACATGCTCACCAGACGAAAAACAAAACCTCGATCCATGAATGTGAAGCATTGCTGAAGACACATCATAGCACACCCAACCACAGTCTCAACACTAGTACTCATACGTTACAACAAATGAATCAACTGAACTGGCAATCAAACTGATGACGTAAGAAACAGAAGCAGTTTGCGTCAGAGACCTTGACGAAGTTGGCGAGACTTGTGTTAGCACTGCGAGTTTCAGTCGGAGACTCGCGATGCCGCTGAACAATGTGCTGACACAACAGCTGGACCAGCGTCTCAATGTGGAACTGGAACGCCGACGGAAACCGCTCATTCCGTGACATCTGCCAGACAACAAAAATGACAGCAATGCAGAGAATAACATCTCGGAAACTTCTACAAACTGACTAACAAGTGGTGTCAGTCAGTAACATCAAAGCCAGGTTTTCTAAGTTAAATGGAAAAGTAGACTTATTTCAGAAACCAAGAACACCTTCTAATACTATGCAGACAAGGTGGAGCACAGCCTTCACAAAACCAACCTGTCGGCTTCCTCACCTCTTTTTACACAATTCACAATTATGACAATTTCACAATGCCTACACAGATTACAGCAGTCGATATTTATAACTCTCTATACACTAGTGAGTGCACCGCAGTTCAACATATGCTATATTTTCTCAGACACAGGATTTAGAAATGGTACAAAATGGCTGGAAAAGCCTTACAATTACACAAAGTCATTAACAATAACGTGACAGAACACGTGATTTCTCATTTATCTCAACAAGAGCAAAGTGACAACAAATGACCTTCACGATATTTGAATCCATAAAACAGCCAAAAGTAGCAGCGTAGAGATAACTCAATACAATCTAGCTAGGACAGTAGGCAATGTAAGCTGTTCAATGTTATGAAGAATGGCATGGTATTTACAGGTCAGATATAACTTCTTGTTAACACTTCTTGTAACCACAGCCTGCCTGTCTAATTGTGTTCACAAGACACAGTCAGTTCCTAGCTGAATAATGCAAATATTTTATACCCGAGAAGTATTTATGAATAACATTTAGTACAAACAAAATAAAATGACGGACACAAAGGAAGTGACAGATTAGCTATATAGATGTTGCATTCGAAGGGTGATAAGATTTACAATGAACACATAATGCGAACCTTTATGCGGTCTGTAGAGATAAGGTACTGTGCCATGCTCTTGACGAGAATTTCAAAGAAGAACCAGATGTGTTTGAGGAACTTGCTGACAATCAGCTGGTCGGCTTGGTTTGGCCTCAACGACGCCTTCAGATACTGTGCCAGCTCCTCATGTACAGTCTTCTGCTTTGGACCAGTGACTGTCTCCGTCATGAACACATACTGAAACAGATCGTGTCGTAACACAACTTCTCTCATCAACCTAACTGACTCCGTTTCACATTCATGACATACAGCATTGTCATTGCCACTGGAGACCAATAAAAAAAGTTATTCGCAATGAGCAGTTGACATAAGTGGCTGATTACATACCGAGATGGTTTACCCACCCACAGATGGTCACCCATCCAAGTACTAACCGGGCCAGGCATACAGTAACCATGGCGATCGAGACCAACGCGCTACCGCTAAGCCAGGCCACCACCAGTGCACAACTCCAGTGTAAGTACACAGGATTAGACATCTCTATCAAGAGGTTATTGTGAAATACGGAGTAACATCATGCCATATGCTCCTTCTTGACAATGATACATATGATAACAGTTTGTAACGACCCTCAAGAAAACTCATCTTTTCACACCATCAAGCCAGTGATGCCTCTTCACATTCTCCCTGAACACACCTGTCACTCACCTGCATAGCTGCCTCATCACTTAACACGCCTAGTTCACATGTTGTTACCCAACAATAGTTTTAAAACTTGTTATTAATAACATAATATCTCATACCTTAACATACGACTGAAGAATGTTGGTTTTATCAACACCATGGACTTCGTTCACGATATGTACCAGTGCCCTGTAATCAACAGCCGCTGCTCAATATCTACTGTTGCTTATTACATTCAGCAATGCAAACATTAATGTACAGTCCACATCACAATAAATATGTGCATTAATCGACTTGTGAAATAGAAGTTTCAATGACATGCTTTGAACAGCACGATGTTGTTCAACCTTCAGGATAAAAATCAGTGACAATGTGGGAATGTGCATCAGCAGTGCTTTGCTAGAATGACTTTCACTGAGTTAACAGTCAGTGCACAACTGACAAAGTCAAATTACATTGTTGTCCGCACGCTGACAGCCGACACATGTAACTGATGTGAATTTGCAAAACCTGCTCCAGTGAGATACGATGTTACATTAACAGCCCATAAAACAGTAATATGAACTACTGAGGACACATAGCTCCAGCTACATTGAAAACAAATTATACAGGTGAGCCTGGGTCATTCGTGGAGCTGAAACAGGCCCAGTCAGGTGTACAGACCACTCACTCACTCACCTGACGGCTGTCATGGCAACGTCTTCTGACGACGTTCTCGTCAACAGGTGAAACAGCTGACTGAGCAGTTGAGGCAGGAAACTGATGACGTCTCGGACATTGACGGCCAGCAGGCTCTGTACACGGCAATCAGCAGACTCAACGCTAGACAGACAGGCATTTCCACACATCAATGAGAGCTATACACAAATAGTCTACTGAATCAACACTGCATGCTACTTGTGTACATCTGAAATCCACACATACAACCTACGTCAACATAAATAACTAACAAATGTTTAGTAAATTATCATATATAATGTAGTTTAGCACCAGTTACACTTGCATGTACAACAGTCTCTTATTAGTATAATGCTCAGCACATAGTACAGGACAACCATTTTTTATGCATAATATTAGCTGGTGTCAAAGAGCAAATATATATGAAACTAAGGATTCTAACTGCATAAGGTATTTTGTTGAAATATAAACCACAACTTTTTAAAAAAATTCAATACACCACACGTGTTTAGTCCATGCAATTCATACAGCAGCATGTACAAAGGGCCTTGCTAGACACATGAACAGTTGTAAGAGCAGCAGGCCTGGCAACCAGATAACTGCTCTCACCTCCGCCAGTCAGCAGACAAGTATGCATGACCAGTGGGTGTGCTTACAGCGTATATAATAACTTTCAACAATTTTACTGTAAAAATATGCGAGTGCGGCTTACAATCCAAAGTACCTTCTTGTCCCAAAATACGACAACGACCTAATGTAATAATGCATGCTTTGTATGCACATTCACACACAGTTAGACTTAACAGATATGGTCCAGGTAAACCAGGTAAATCACTTGCCCCTTGAACAAGCTGAATGACTGCATCATGACTGAATTTCCTTCCTGACACCAAGCATTGTGGTAACTCAATGGTCATACTGCTCTCAATGGTCATACTGCTCTCAATGGTCAAGAAAAGGATATGACACGGTAATGCCAGGACCAAAATTCAGCATTCATAAACCAATAATACACGAAGCAACTGCTTGATGATGTATAATTCATTTAAATTTTCTTATGGTAATCACAAGGTGAAAAATCAGTACAGTACATAAACAAATAAAGATGTATAAAATGCCAAATAAACTTCAATAGAATAACATCAACACAACAATGTAGTAATTTAAGTGTACAATTTCTATTTGCTTATGGAAAATACATAAAATTACCTAAGTATTCGACACTACAGTGTAAGTACTGGATAGATGGATGGATGGGTGGTTAGGGTTTAACAGCATTTTAAGCATGCAAGTAGCGGCTATATCATGCCTGAGGAAGTTTAAAGTTTGTTAGTAAGGCCAATAATAATAATAATAACTCCGACAATTTCTAATGCGCCGTAACACAACCCTACTCACAACTGTCGTTACAAGGGCGCGGGGAGATAAATGCAGCCCACAGCACCAGGTGGCCGCCGACCTCTGGACCAAGCCGATCGGCTTGGGCCATAAGCCCGTCTTTAGGCTGCAGCTGGCCTGCACTCACCAACCCAGTTATTATTACTCAGCCCGAAAGC
>Ga0056114_1001711_pt1 | contig 10376 bp, 6 predicted proteins | sample WorMetHERISLAND1_FD_77005 | JGI IMG/M metagenome (GOLD analysis project Ga0056114, IMG submission 77005) | Marine gutless worms symbiont microbial communities from Max Planck institute for Marine Microbiology, Germany - Olavius loisae HERON... ... | reverse complement strand
TTTGGGTTGCAAAGAGCGAACATACCAGGCTAACTGACGGTGAAATTATTTCGGAAGAATTCCAACCTATGTGATCACAATTCACCAACGTTACAGACAGACAGACAGACAGACAGACAGACACACAGACGACATGCGATGGCAATACCGCGCTTTGCACTAAAGTGCATCGCGCGGTAAAAACAAACTGTTGCTTTTAACTAGGGATGTTAACAGTATGAATTTTTGAAGTTTGAAAAATATTTGAATTCAATTTGCTGACAGTTGATATTCATTTTCCGCACTTCACTCTTACCCTGACTGCAAAAAAGACCCCGCACTGTTTTCTACTTATGTCTGACATGTGTACATCTGATCTGATCGCATCTCAGCGCTAATGATGCATGACCATGGTGTACCGATGTGATGACACCATGAGCTGCAAACGGATGGCATGAGAGCATATCTTCTCATAATTTGCTCTCCTGTCATTTCTAGGTGGCTCTCGAAAGTTGCTGCGTAGCTAACAACCATGTGATCAGAATGATTGTCGTGGCAGTTGTCACTAAGCATTAAACATCAGCTCCAGAGTGCTGAGGTGCAGTAAGAAATGGTGGATGTCATCGTTCTTTGTAATATGTGACGGCTGTGAAATTACATGATTGTAATCAACCAAACATTGCGTGTCCTCAAACTGATCACATTGGCCTCGCAGCTCCTATACCGACGTCAGTGCGACAGCTCACTGCTGCTGACAATCAGCTTTGAAGTCGGTAATGGGTGACAACGGATGATGACGCCCACTCATCAAGCCACTAAATCACACTCGTTGCACAGCTGTTGTGCCTCCTTGTGTAATCAGCGTGATATAGAGTTTGCGATGATGATAACGATGATGATATCTATTGTCTGTCATCATGGAGACGTTGGAATGGTTGTAGGGCGAGCCTTGTGTCAGTGACGTCGTCATATCCGGACTGACGTCTGCTGATATATACTGTCGTGCGTGTAGTTTCATCTTCCAAGAGTCTTGTGATCTGCAACAAGGTTTGTATGTAGTACTTTAGTCAAGTAGATTGTGTCGGTAATTCTTTGACGTTACTATTGACAGTGCACATGTTGTACAGTAACAGTTGTGTGTGTTATATATTACGTCTGTCTGGCAGCTAGTTTTCGAAATTGATTAATCATGCAATTAATTATTTTAATTGCATGTTAATTGCAGTTTCAGTGCATCATTTCATGACTGCATACAAGCTGATGCACGAAAATTAAATGATTGTTCGTTTGTTAAATGTGCAAAAGTTGATTTTACGAGGTTTGGGTTGATTTTAATTTTTGCCAGTGCATGTAATTTTTTTTCATTGTGTAAAATTCTTTATTGTGATCACATAAATCCGTAAATTTACAACCCCATTTATTATATGTGTGTATCAATAGAATTGCAGTCGATGTTGTGGTATTTCCTTCAGTACTTTGATACTGTTGGTTGGGTCTTTTGACCTGTAAAACTGTGACCCTTATAACCTATACTGTGTTGGTGGAGACGTTGAACCATGCTCAATCAATCACTTGCATTTTTTCTTTGAACATTGCATTACACACATGGAACCACGTTTATATATATACCCACACACACATATATATATTATAAAAGTGGTACAGAGAAATTGTAGTTGGAAGAGAGAGCTGTGTGCTGATAATGCAGGGCACGCTGGTATCATTCAGCAGCTGATTCATCGTGGCTTCTATCTCACTGACTTTGACGACATTGACGAGGTTGAGAACCTACTGATGACGTCCGATAAACTGCATCACGTGAGTATCATTGGGCTCAACAGTGTCTGCGTTCAGTGAACTTGTAACGTAATGGAATCTCTCGTGTCCATTACTCTGTGTTGTATGGAGACAGTTACACACACAGACATGTGTCGGGCCGGCTGGTGATATTGATCATATGTTAGTTGAGACGGTTGGTGGTTGCACTCGACACCGTTTAGGTCATTTTGGTGATGATCTGTACTGTAGAATATTAACGGTCAACAGGTCGTGGTGAAGATACCTTCAGATTTGTGAATATTGAAGTGGATAGGTTGTGCATAAAGCAGCTGTGATGAGTCTGTATCAAGCTGACTGTGTAGTATAGTGGAAGAAAAACAATAAAAAAACGAGGAAAATAGTACAACAGACTCTTTACATGTGTCCTCATTAAGTAAAGTAACAAGCAACAACCTTGCCTGCATCTACAGTTTGTATACAGTGTGTCTTCTGTTGTTTCACATTGAACCGATAAATTAAAATGAATTGAATGTTGCTCTCTGAGCGCGTCTGATACACCGCTGAAATTTAAAAAAAAATACTCATCATGAGATGAACGAACAGTGATGATGAAAGTGCTGAATGTAGGTGTATTTCTGATGAGCCAGTACCAGCTTACCTCATTGTGTTGGAAAAGGGTCGTGTTTGTGAAGTTGTCGTAGTTCATTGCTGCTGTCTCATGCTGTACACAGTGTGTAACTGGTTGCTGTTGATAGATTGCTCATCTGTCACTCATTCACACACTGATGACGGCCTGGTCTGCTACAGTCGCCAGTGTTGATAGGGTTGTCCAGGCTGTCAGGTCTGTGTTCATATCCTTGCTGTAATTACCGCTTGCATTGCTGCTGGTTTTGTAGGCCAATCCGTCCCAGTAGCAGACTGCAGCCTGTCGTCTTATATCCAAATATATTTATTATATAAATTCTACAGTGTACAGCATAGAGATAAAAAACCTAGGCTACTGTGTACACAGTGATTCTGTTATAAAGTTAATCTGTACAGCGTCATATGTAAAGCATTTGCACAGATGTGTTCTTTCTGTGCGTATTGTTGAAGTCATAAATTGCTGGTTACGAATTGTCTTCAGTGTGAATTGTCAGCTCGCCTGCTTCCAGCAGCTTTGTCTGAATGTTACTGTATTTATTAACTGCTGTGTTTTTGATGGCACTGTACTTCTGACTGCTAGCCGGTCTCGTGTCAAACATGACTTGTGTACACAGGAGGTTTGCCACGTTCTCGGCATCGAGTGAACTGCCGATGAACGTGGAAGACTCGATGACGTTCTGGCTCAACAAGTCGATGTCAGCTCTACACCGGCGTATGGGTGTTGACGTGCCTGTGACGCCGCTGACCGATCTCCGCAGACTCTGTGACGGCCTTTTCCTCGCCGCAGCTATCAGCTTCTATTGTCCCGCCGATTTGCCGTTTGATGGTACCAGCATTGGCTGAATGTTTTAACGTGATTGTGACTCAGTGTTTACATTCTTAGAGGGGATGTTCTTGTTAGCAATACCCTGTGACATGCCACAGTTACCAGTATGACAGCAGCCTCTGTCAGCGCAGTCTTATGGTGCATTTGTTATACACGGATTACAGCAGTAGGCCATAGCCAGACACAGACATCTTGTTGACGGGCTACTTTCTGGCTATTTCTGCCGAAGCTGGTGGTTTACGTTATTTTACAGACAGCATTTCTTTCCTGGTACCTGATACTCAGCAGTGACTAGCACTGAAGGCTGTTTGATCACCCGAGGCAAGTCCACCCATATGAGGCGTTGAAGTAGGCTGTAGCTTGGTGTTCTGTTTATTATGCAGTGGTTTAGATGTTCTGTTGTAATTGTGTTTTGTGTCGGCCGGGAAGTTCTGTTTCAAATGTCACGTGATGTATTGAATGGGATGTTAAACTGTAGTAGCTGGCGGCATATAACGACAGAGTTGTGAGTTGTGACATTTGCTAGTCAGCGACATCACAACTTGTGGGTTTTGGTATTAATGTGTCCATGAAATGACTGGTTGATTGATTGATTGAATGATTGCCTGTGATTTTTGTAGTATCTGTCTTTAATTTGTCTTCTATCGTGAACGTATTTTCCAGCATGTACCGACATGAATGGCACTGTGTAGCCTAATTGTGTTGATGTGCCGTGATATACTGATATTATTGACGCGGTTTCTCTGCCACAGTTTTGTGATGAAGACGTCTGTTGTGTTTGACAGAATCAGCCAGTCACAAGTCCACGTTGCAGCGTGTGATGACCTTCTGTCAACAGAAGATGCCGTCGCTTGCTGGTCACCTGTCAGTTGACGACCTGCTGTATTGTGCCGACGAACTGCGACACAACATCGTCGCATTCGTTGTCGATCTCTTTGACTCTCTGGAAACTCTCTCTTCTTCGACGGCTGGCGGATCTGGTGGAGCCGGCGGTGGCACTGGTGAGTTCTGATGTATCATATCTGACAAATCACCAGTAAGCTTTACCCATGCTGCATTGTTTCATTTGTTCTTCCGGTACAGGGCAGCAGCTATCAGTCTAGTCACATATGCTCTGACTTAGGCATTCACAAAAGAACCCTAGTATTAAAGGTTAAAGCCATGATAAGTTCTTTATGGGAAATCCCATGACAGAACTACGCTGTGTCACTTGACAGATAGGATCACACAATGTTACTTGCCACCCGACACAAGCGAACACACCCCGCCTTAACCCCAGCCAGTAATGCCGGTACTCGATTTACCTACCCCAGAGGGATGGAAGGCTGAGTTGATCTAGGTGACTTGATAGCGGCGTCCTGGCCGGGAATCAAACCGGCGACTGCTTGATCGAAAGTCCAACGCCCAAACCCCTGTGCCACCAAAACATCAAAATGTACAGTCTGAGAACTGAGGTATATGCGGGACAAAGCTTGTTTAACTCCATAGGCAGAGACTGTATCTTGAGTTAGTCTATCACTGCTGTCCCAATGTACTATGTATGTACTATGTTCCTTGAACATTTAGGAGGCTTATCACACAATAACACTGCCGGACTGATGTAAACTAGAAAGGGAATTGACTGCATGTGTTGCTGTGGTGCTATGTTCAAGTCCTAAGCCGTAGCTAGCTTGTAGGCAGCAGGGCGTGGTGAGCGTGCAATGCTGACGTCTGCAATGCATTTGCTCGGCAAGACGGCTGAAGTAACTGTCGTGGTGTTGTGTCAGGCGGTACTCAGTCTCGGCCGGCTGTCGTTGTACCAGCCGTGAGTGAGTCTACCAAGCGTAGTTTTCAACAGTCGTCAGTCCAGGATCAACATGACTCTACCAGGCCTCTATCTGCTGTCATCAGGTCTGTCAATTGGATACATAGCCTGCATCCATCGTTTTGTGTCATCTTGACAGATGTTGCTGTTATAGTGATATATATTATATTATATTTATAGAGATAGATAGACAGATAGGTAGATAGTTGGTTTATTTGTATGGCAGCCAGCGGGTGGATTGTAACACAATCACAAGAAGCACATATAGCTTTGACTGTGTATTAGTGGACTGTGTTGTGTGTCAGTTGTAAATCTGATGCCACCCTTGATACTTGCTGTATTTTTTGGACTACAAGATGTACTGAAGTTTTTAAGAGCATTTATGGAATATTAATATATAAGCTGGTCTGGACTGCAGTGTAAGCCGTTGGAGTGTGGTGTTTGCAGTACTAGACAACCATTACTTCCTCGAAGACAGCAGCAGGCCACGTCATTGACTGGTCTGTAAACTATTGTCTTTGTATATAGCCACTGTCAACATCATCTCAGTCTGTTTGTTTGTCTGGACGTCTTCAGTTCAGTGGCTTTATCAGGCAGCTTCAGTGGCAGAGAACGAGAGAATAGAGAGCCAGTGGAGACACAGTTAGTGCTGTGCCAATATTCGAAATTTTGAATCGAATCGAATACTGAAGTAACTATTTGATTCGAAACGCACAGTTATTCGAAATACACAACGGAGTTCAAGAGAATGTGTATCTGTACAGTGCTGTTGTTAACAATGGTCCAGGTCCTGTATCTCCTTGAAGTCTTTATATTGGCCCATTATGGCCCACCAAGTACTGAAACTCCTTCAACAGCAACCACAACAGTGCGGTGCCATAGAAACAGTTGAATTTATTTAACAAGTACTTACTACTGGTGGCTTTTGAGACCGACTATAACTATTAGATTCCATTTGAAATTTCAAATAATAGCTTAACTATTTGATTCGATTTGAAATGAAAAAAACACTATTCGCACAGCGCTAATAACACCCAGCAATTATTTCCATATTAGCTCTCATGTGAACTCAATGTATGCCGGTGTTAATTTCATCATACAGTTTAAACAAGTCGAGACGTATGTTTGAAACTGTCGTAAACCGACGTTGAGTTAGTCTTGTGACTGCACTTATGCTGTTACGTGTCATTGTGGATGTAGGGGCGGATGAAGTGCATCGACCAATTGAAGCCTGGCCGTCCCGACCACAGACACGGTAAGACACTGCGATATATGTGACCTGGTGCTGCTATGAATTGTCTCTCAGGCACAGAATTAGGCTGAAAATGATTGCAGATTTCAGGTATTTTTAGGTGTCATTGCTGACAAGCGATTTCACCTATTGTGATCAATGTTACAGTTTTGAGATCTGTCTGTCTGTCTGTCACGTTCATGCAGTGTGCTTAAATGACAGAAGATATCGACACAAGATTCTGTGAATTTGACTTACATCGATCAACCCCTTCCTTGTCAAATTTTGCCCCAAAGTGACCCGCCTCCTGTTGATTTGAGCATCGGAGACATTCAACAGCAAATTGTGGCTGAATGGTTACAGATACGCAACGGTCACAGTGGAGAGCCTATAGGAAACCACCATTGCTCTCTTGAATGGTGCCATCACTGACTCCCTACAGCCTCCCGTTCTCCCAAAACGGGGTTCACTAATGCACTGCCCACAAGCAACTTTGTGTTTAGTGCTGCAACCTTGTGAATATGATAGAAAAGTGATGTTGCCTGTTGCCAGATTACTTTGGTCCTGTTGGCTTTATAACACAGTGCGATGTAACTGAGACTGTGACAGATTTACGTCATGCTGTTTTCACTGCGGAAGGATTGTGATTGGCTGAGTTCTTGTTTCGATTAACACTATAGTTGACACTTCTTCTAAGAACAAATAAAAAGTTAATCGTCAACATGAACTGTTGATATAATTGGTGTTAGCTTTAGTGTTAAGTGGCATTTCCAATTATCTACTAGATAAGAAAAATATAACAAGAAGTGCCAGATAACAGCAAAGTTAATCTTGAAATTTTCTATTAACACCAACCAGCTTTCACACAAATGAATAGACGTTTCTACTTAATCTCTAGGAATAAGAATTTTGTAATCAGTTTTTGATTAACAGATAAGTAGTTTTCTAATCTTGAATTTAATCTGACTCAGTTCTTAGTGATGTTCAGATTAAGAAATATGGATTTGAAAAAGTGTTCATTTTTTTTAATCGAAACGTAAACTCGATGTATGTTGTGTTTTTGCTGCATACAGAGCTGATGCCATTGAGACCGATCGGTCAGCGGCGCCGTCAGCCAGTCTTCTGTCAAACGTAGACATGGATGCCAGTATGGACTTTGAGTCTCGCGACCCTGTGATCTCGGCTGCACTGACTGACAGATCTGCTGTGGCTGATCGCAGAGTTCCAGCCAGTATGACGTCGCGGTCTGATAGAAGATATTCGGCCGACAGTCGTGTTACTGAACCAAGGTGTGCGTCGGCATTGCCGTCCGTTCCAGCCACCCTCAACTTAGAACCTCTCCAGCCCGCTCGCCTGCGTCCGGCCAAGGAGAAGGCAAACTTGGACTCAAAGCAGTTGGAGAGCGGAGAGGCGGTGAGTAAACAACGAGGCGATGTTGTCAACGACGACGGAGTAGACAACGCCAGTGATGCCTCAACGCCAAGCGACAGTTACCAGACCCCGGGCGGCAGTCCGCAGCATGAGGCCGTGTTACCTCCCACGAGGCTCACCTATGATATGACGGCAAGCAGTGGGCTTGAACCGTCCCGTAGTTACGTCATCCACAGTGAGAACGGGAGTTGGAACGACACGGACTCGAATAAACTGCACGGCCGCAGCACCGACAAGACAGTATTACAGAGTGCTTTGAAGTTGGACAGCGAACGGACCAGCTTTGCCAATCTCCGCAAGTGGAAGGAAAGAAATAGCGGCTCTACCGATTCGCCGATGATATATGACCAACAAGCCGGTCCGTCGACCACAATGTCAAAGTCGGTGTACGTGGTACCGCCTGCCCAGACCACGTGGATGGAAGCCGCTCGGCTCCAGAGGAGTGCGTCGGAGCGTCAGGTTTGTCGTCCAGTGGGAGAGGTTGCGGATGGCGGGCTGGCGCCGTCACAGATGGCGGGACTGAAGATGAAGCTGGAGGAAAAGAGGCGTGTGATACAGTCGGGAAAACGGAGGGCTGAGCAGCAGCGCAGTCTGCAGCAACAGCAGGTCGGCAATGAGGCCTTCATGCAGATGATTCGGCGGCGAGATCGGCAGCCGGTCGTGCCGCTCGACGGGAATTCACCGCAGAAGAACAACGCCTCACCGCTAGCGGGAAGCAACGTGAGGTCTGCGTCAGCGGGAAGATGTGGGACATTTGCCGACGGAAGTGGCAGTAACGCTGCCATTGTGCGGCATCCAGCAGTTAACAAGGATGCCACGATCGTAATGCCGTCTAAAGGCGTCACGCAGCCCGTGTTGTCGGGAGCGATGTTGTCAAAGAACAGAGATAGCACAAAAATAGCAAATAGTCAGATCCGCGCGCCCAGCTTGCCATCACAACCGGCAACTGCCGCGACACAGCGACGTAGTCAGGTGAACAATGTCGTGGATGCAGGTCCTCAAGGGAGCAAGTACCAGGATCAGGCTGTGACTGCAGACAAGGCTGATCATCTGGAGCCACCACAGGGCATGTCTTTTGATCGGCTAAGCAGCAGTCTGTCTGATCTGCAGGCGGAGATAGTTCGGCTGACCCAGCAACAGGATGAGATAAAGCACCTCGTCAGTGGCAATGCTAATGGTGCAACTGCGGCCGCCGAACATGTGCCATTCTTCCTTTACCCGACGTCTGGCCACAGCGTTTCCGCTGCTCCAAATGCCGTGCAAGCCACGTCTTCCGGAACTGCCATTCCACCTTCCACACGGCCACCACAGGCGTATCCGCCCCCGGCGGGATATCCGGTCGATCCACGTCTATATGTTCCGGAATACGGCACGTTTCCTCCGCACTATTCCTCTCACCACCACCACATTGCCTCCTCGCTCCCCCCCGCGGGTGCCATGTACCCAATGAGTGCCGTTCCTCCGATGGGCCACCGGTATCCAGGCGGCGGGCCATTTATGACGCCGTATCCCCACGACCCGATGTCTGGCATTTATCGGTCGCCAGGTATGCCGCCCACAGCCGCCAGCGATGTGTATTCCATGCACTGGCACCCTGGTCATCAGCCTCCTCAACCATACTACATGTCCTCACCGTACGTTGATCACAGTCGGCGAGATGTCCCTGACAGTTCGTTGACGTCACATTCGGCGCCATCCGTCCCACCGCACGCGGTGAGCATGCCGGGACACAGTAGCCGGGAACCAGCTGTTACTGGGTCCGTTTCCGCTCCGTTACAGTCCGTACAAGGTGAAGTGGCAGTGTCACAGCCTTCGTCGTTCTTCATTAGTACATCATCAGTGTCGGAGCCGATTGTCGTCACATCTGCCAGCGAGGTTCAGTATCCAGTAGCGACAGTGTCGTCTCCCGCTGCTGCTCCAGCGACACCTGTGTCACAAGCGACAGCGTTTTTCGTCGACACTTCAACGGTCGCCGATACTTCGCCGGAGCTTCGTGCCAGCCCGTCGGCTATGGCGTCGCCGGTGCCAGTCTCCACACCGCATGCCACGGCTTTCTTTGTCAGCGCGTTGCCAAGTGTCGACTCGTTGCCGCCGGCCGACAGCCAGGAGCAGAGGTCATCGGAGTCCGAGGTGGAACACCATCGTGACAACGATGATGTTGCCTTTGTGTCAACGACATCTGACCTACAGACGTTTATGACTGAGGAACCATCATCAAGCACTCCAGCCGCGGCTGTGTCGCCAGCAGCTGACGAAGCCTCTAGCAGTGAAGTATCGTCGTCGAGCCCTGCCGACGCTAAGATGCCAGTGGTTTTTGTCATTGGACAAGACGAGGAGGTACGCCAGTTCATTGTGTATTTATCAATAAACAACTGATCATGTACTTCTAATCACTTCCAGTGTACTAGAATCATCAAAACTCAATTACAGGACTGTAGTGTCATGTCATACACATAGCATTTTGACTGTTTAAAAATTAATAATTTTATTAGCCGACCGTACTAACGGTCGCGCTATTGCTACACTGTTGCGTCTGTCGTCGTCTGTCGTCGTCTGTGACGTTATGTATTGTGGCTAAACGGTGAGTCCTAGAGCAAAAGTTACTATGGAGAGCCTATAGGAAGTCGTATATGAGAAATCGATTGGTACCAAAATGAATGACCTTGACCTTTGTTTAGAGG
>Ga0056114_1001710_pt1 | contig 10376 bp, 10 predicted proteins | sample WorMetHERISLAND1_FD_77005 | JGI IMG/M metagenome (GOLD analysis project Ga0056114, IMG submission 77005) | Marine gutless worms symbiont microbial communities from Max Planck institute for Marine Microbiology, Germany - Olavius loisae HERON... ... | reverse complement strand
TATAAATATTGTGAATGTAACACACCATTTCCACTATAAAGTTGATGATCTTGAACCTGTACTGAACTATATGGGCGCTGGTGTTTGTTTTAGTTATACGTGTGCTCAGTCTCTTTTCTCGAAGAGAGAAAAAACGCCACCACTGTCACAGTGTCAGTCGGTGCAGATAATGAATTGATTAATATTATCGTTGTAAGTCACACAACGCAAACAGTGGCTCTTACAGAACCATGGACGGTAACCCGCTAGTTACTATGGTAACTTAACAGTAGTCAGTAGTCACCATGGCAACTCACTAGGGAGTCTTTGCCGTCAGCGTCAGACTGGTGCAGTGCAGCAGACTCGCTGTGTTGACTCACGTCCTCAGCACGGAGGTGAAACAGATTGGAGGCGTGGTGCTGCGCACTCCATGGATAGCTGTGTATGACCAGGTCAGTTGGGTCTTCCCAGGTCGACGTCCGCTGACCACCACTGCCAGACTACACACATCATCAGACTGGATACAGCAAACTACAGCTACGAGCTGCTGTGTACTGGCCTAGCGTCATGACTGACAGACATCATCGACCAATGGCAGATTGCATAGACACATAACTGAGCAATGTTTAACCCTGTGACGCCCACTGTTGCCATATGGGTAGAGATATAAAGCATCCTGTGCCAGACCGGGTTAAGCCGTCATTTGTAATTTTTGACACCCGGGCACTCTGACGCTCAGCCCTATAGCTGTAGCCATATGACAACAGTGGGCGTCAAAGGGTTAAAGATAAATAGATCGTTTCAATACTTTACTTCGGTTAACTCTCATAGTATATAATGTCATCAGATTGGAGCAGTTCAGCAGTGAGTGTCATGGTTGCTAAGCCATGTGTACAGTAAGTGCAGGTACAGGTACTCTTGGCATCAGAAACTGGAGCAGACAGCAGAGTCCAGGAGCAAAGTGCATGAAGGCAGTCTGGATTGGAGCACAAAGTCTCCACAAGCAAATTCATAATACTGTGCAGTAAAACGCTTTTGAGCACGGATGTCATTTTTTGTGTTCGGAAAAATATTTGTGTGTAACCTGAACTCCGTCGCGGACGGCCTCGAGTAGATACGGAACGATGGAGTAGTTCCAGAGATCAGTAAACCAACGTTGAGACTCCGTGGTTGACATTGGACACGACAGGAACAGACGCGGTCCTGCGAGAGACGGACAGACAGACACGTCACTTGTCACGTGCTGTCACTTTGGAAACACGACAAAACTTGGCGCACTGAAGCGGACCATGACAGACATTTTTTTTTAATTTTCAGGCCCAAGCATTATTATGGCTTCAATCAACGGCAGGGTACGTGATAGCGTCGACAGAAGCCAGCAGTGATGTTAAAGGAGGAAAACGATTGAGGCCGAGGCCGATGACAAATCTTAGAGGCCGAAATCTTACAGGCCAACGCCAAGCCTCCGAGGACAATTTTCGGAGTCCATAGATAACCTGTAATATTACAAAATACGAATAATAAACAGTTGCACATTGCGCAGAAATCATCAACCCCTAAATAGTTAAACACTACCGTGAACGTGCCTAGAGCCTACTCGAAAAAGCTTATATGAATAACACACGGTAAGCGAGTAGATAACTTTGGTAGATACTAGATAATCACTGCAAACTCACAATGATTACCAGTTCCATCATTACACTCATTTTCAAGAGGCCAAAATAAAAAGTTCGAGGACATGCCCAGGACAAATGCTCGAGGATAAAATTTTGGCCTCGAGGCCAGCTTGTCCGCCAGGACTTAACATCTGTGGAAGCCAGAGGGCTTAGGTACAGAAATGGGTAGACCTGACCTTATCGAAAGTGAAGTTTGGAAGTGGCTATTAAAGATATTAAACGAGGCCAAATCTTGAGACCGAAGCCAAAGATGAAAGATTAGAGGTTGAGGCCAATTTCTCAAGGTCGAGTTTAAGACGTTCGCAATCATACAACTAAGTAAATCGTACTTTATCCATCACACAATGATTATTATTATTTCAAATAACTAGATAATCAAATAGCTTTTTTATTTCTGCACGCATTTTGACGACGCCAAGCCGAGGCCAAGGCTTTGAGGCCAAGGCCTCGAGGCCAAAAAGGGGACAGAACTTAGACGGGGCCCTGGAGGCTGTGAAAGTAACGAGGAGCTCAAGCATTCAACTCGCCGTTCATGGTCAACTCACACGGTGGCTTCAATGACATGATCATCAGTTATGAGTAGACCGACCAGACAAAGCAACCAATGAACGACGTGTAACACGTGTTAGACGTGTGAGTGACGTACCGATGGTGAGTTCCGACGAACACTGGTTCTCAAGGAACTTGTTGACACGTTCGAGGACGGTCGGCAGCCAGCTGACAACACGTTCCAGCTGACTGTCTCGCAATCCAGTCTCGAGCTCAGCACTGATGAGACGACGACGAAGGTAGCGAGACAGGAAGCCACGGACTGGCTCTGTGTGAGGTGAGCACAACACCCAGCGGAAGTTGTGATGAAGCTGAAGGTTAGCAACAGAGGCGGAGGTCGACTGGTTCATTGTACCGATGATGTATGGGCTGATCACAGACCACAACACACACAAACACACACACAGGCTTCTACCATACCACGTGTGTGTCAGTCATTGAACTGTGCTTACCAAAATAAATGGTTGCTATATTTTTGAGCTATGTACATATTTTGGCCTTCACACATTGTCACTGATTACTGTCAGACTCGGTTTGATCTGCAGGACCGACTGTATATTCTGTTCATTTACATTGTCAGATGAAATATGTTAGCATTTCATACACAGGGTAATTAATCAGCAGGTAAAAAATATGTCAATCTCACTTGTTCGATATCAACTCAATGTAACATTCCTGACCGGCGACGCAGTTTGGACCTCGCAGTCATGATTGAGAACTGGTACCCAAAGTCAACTCCTTGACTGAGAGTAACTTTTTAATTGGACAACTTTATAAAAACTGCTAGTAACAGTCGAACACTTCTGTCATTTCATGTTTCTTGACTGTCCAATGTCCATATCGTTGTAGCATGCTGCGTTTTGACAACGTCGTATGAAACGAATAGTCCTGGGATGTGGAAAGACATGGAAATGTACATAAAAGGTCACGGAAAGTCGTTGAAAACTGCTTTGAGTGTTTTGAACGCACCCTTGTGTTTCCATGACTTTCCAGGACCTATGTCTGATTCCATGCCCTATTTTGGGCCTGGAAAATTTAACTTTTAAATCCCGTGACTTTCAGTGACTTTCCAGGATCTGTATGCCCATTGTAAAGCTGCCGAGTGATGGCTCATCTGAGTGACAGCAGTACAGCATATAATTTGAGATCAACGTGTAACAACTTTGTGCACAGCCTTCATTTAGCATCAGATGTTACTGGCTGCCGTAAGCCAAATGTTGAAACGACAGGCACTAGGCATGGCTGCCAGCAGATAACAGAGTGTAGGTAGACTGTGTGTACTGACCAGTGAACGTGTTTGATGCTGAGGAATCCGTTGAAGACTTCAGCGAGTGAGCTGACATGATGTAGATTGTCAAGGACAATGATCGTTGGCAGCTCAGTGGCACCATGCTCACACTGCTCCGCGATGTGAGCCAGATACTGACGTAGCTCCTTGCTTGACTTGTGGTCAACGTTGAATGTTGCAATAGTACCAGCAACACTCGACTCCTTCCTAGTTGTACAGCTTCACAACATCCACATACAACGTAAACTCTGTTTGGTTAATACACCAGTAATTCAAATTAATTAGTAAGTAAGAAAGTAAGTTAGATATATTATCTTTTCGTGCACATACCTCAGAGCTACGGGACCTCACCTACCATATGGGATCAGACAGTGTTACCTGCAATCCGACACAAGTGAACGCGCCCCGCCTAACCCCAGAAAGAAAGGCTGGTACTCAGTTAATCTACCCCAGAGGAATGGAAGACTGAATGGAAGACTGGTTACATACCGAGATGGTTTACCCACAAACTGTCACCTATCCAAGTATTAAGTGGGCCCAAAGTAGAGCAACTGCGTTGATCAAAAGCAACGCGTTACTGCTGAGCCAAGTAAGCAAGTAAGTAAAATTAAGAGCATTTGTACAACAAACTAAGATCAAAGAATCACTAATTATTTGTGTTAAGAGAAAACACTCAGTAGGTTTGAGAGACAGTCAGCTGTAGTGAAGAGTGAGCTTGGTGTACTTACAACGAGACAATGTAGTCGGCAAGTTTCTGAGTGAGGTAAGTTTTGCCGGTGCCACTTGGTCCAGACAGAATGATGCGTCGATGTTCCAGCAGCAGTGAGATGTAACGCTGAATGATGGACTTGGGAACCAGAGTCTCGAATGCCAGAAGATCAACAGCCTTCTCATGACAGCCTGCAATCATACACTACCTGTCATTGTCGCTATATGACAAAACATTAACTGTTTCTTTTTTCACAGCAAATAACAGTAAAGGTCAGTTGACAATGGAAAATACACGATATGACAATAGATTTTAGTAGCTCCATAATGCTATTCTTTTTTCAGTGAAAGGTTAATTAATCGTTGGAATCATCTTCCTGATTCTGTTGATTTTATGTCATTGCTTTGTTTTAAAGGAGCTCTTGTACACAGTGTCCCAGTTAAACTATTACTCATTTGCTTGCTTTGCGTTTCTTGTTGTGTGCATCTGTATAGACATGTGTTGTTAGTGCCACTGGCCTTTCTGTCCTATGGAACACTTTCAACAGTGTATATTTCGTGTTGTTTTTCTGCGGAAATAAAATGAATGAATGAGTTGAGCATCTATTCCGTAATACACTCACCCAGTTTACACTGCACAGGAGAAAATGCAGCAAAGGAAACGAGGTAAAATGAAACGCGATAATTAAATGCAACATGACAATCAGGAGACAATGAATTAGCATGGAAGACATTTCCAACATTAAGAGACACTGACTCAGCAGAAGTGCTTTATTGTTGAGTTCCATCATCCCATGTAAAGGACGACAAGACATGAGTTTTTAGAATGTCACCTATGTTACTAACAGGACAGGCCCCCACGGTACTCAACAGACGAGAAAAATCATCGCTAGTGACAGCTAAACTTTTTAACTTCAGTACTTTCTATGATTAACACCAGTTACACTTGCTCTTTAAAAGCATCACTGGAAATGAATATGAGGACTGCAGGAGCTTTCACAGTAATGAATGCAGCAAAATCTCTTTATTGTTGGTGAACAACTGTAGATTCAAATTATTTGGTGTTGCAATATTTTCTATGTGATTATGTAACTGTGAGTGTGTTAATCACGAATGTGTAAGACGTCACATACAAGTAAGACAAACAGAGCCATGAAGTTCTACCTTTCAGGTTAATAATAACCCTCTCGTTGTTTTCGTTCTCCAGACATCTCAGTGGTGACATGTCAGGCAGTGTTGACTCTAGACATACAGACAATATCAGTCAACTCATTGTGATATTATCACAATGACTTGTTATCAATATGTTGATGAAATTATTATAAAAATTAATTTCACTGAAATAGATGATATTTGCTAAAAAAATGCTAACGATTTATGAATAAAACTGGTCCAAAAATTTCATTATGACGAGGTACAACATAGATAAGACAAACATGTCTTTTACCAGAAGTGAACCAGTCTTGTCTGGTCAGTAAGAATGAATAGTAAACGAAGACAGTTGAAATGTACAAACGATGCTGCATGGATACAGCAGCAAGTTAGCAACAGAGGCAACTGGAATTATCATGTCCAACTGAGATGTGGTCAAACGGTATTTCAAGACAGCACAACATGTTGAAATGCCTGTTTTGAAATGATGCACAATTCCAGAACAAATGGAAAAGAAAAATCAGTGGAGTAACTGGACAAGACAGGATCTCCTGGAAAAAGATCATGAAAATGGTGTGCATGTACGTGTGGATTCATAACACTCGTGCCCCGTATGACAAGCGGTGTATGTGCGTTATCAATAGTAGACAGACATACGTTTAGAGCGGGTGACGTCACCGATACAGTAGCTTGATATGCTGTCGGACGTCAAACCCAGGTTTGTGCTTCCGTCGAGTCTTTTAACATATTCCTGCAATTTCCACAATCAGCGTAGAATTTTGTTCTGTTGTCAACTGTTTGCCATAATTACAACATTATAAATTGATAAAAAGTACAGAAAAAACTGAATGAGGCAGCAGCACATCAAGCTAACAACACCAGCCGAGACGTGCATACACTGCACACTACTGTTCAACTTCTTCAATGAGATACGAGTATAATGAACCTTGAAAGCCTTGCGAATAATGTGATCCAGTGTGTCCCATTTACAAGCCTTTGAGATCTGCAGAACTGCAATGTCGACGTGCGATGTGTTGCTCTGTAAACAGGCGTCAATAATTGTCAACATAAACAGAACAAACTAAACTGACAGCAAACACTGGCAGTGACATGTCAGCGAATAGTCATAAAGTTAGAGTTAGTACCAGAGTCCAGAAAATGAAATGTGGTGGGGTGTTTACCCCTCGACACTCAGAATGATGTCTGTAAGTGACATCTTAGTTGTATTTTTAATTATAACAAACATGATAGAGAGTGGGGGGTATTTCAGTGCCTTGATGATCAAGGGGCTGACAACGTCGCAGGGGGCTCATTGTCCCTCATTACCCCCTCACCTGAGGCTGATGCCGTCAACTCTCAGCCTGTGTATCTGATCTGACAAACATACCAGTAGGCACTTAGCTGTATGTGTGTGAGTGAGCAGTACCTTGGCAACAGAGCCATTGTCATCAGCAGCCAAGAGGCTGACTGCTAACAACACTCTCCGTCCATCCTTGCCACCTGCATCCACCATCGTCATCAGCTCTGCTGCAATGCAACATACCTAGTCACGTGATCAACACTGAAACATTCTACACATAACACGGCTTTAAACGTCAGTGACGGAGTCAGGGACTTTAGTCTCGAAGACGAGGCTAAGGACTTGACACCACACGACAAGGACATAACTGGCATCGTACATATCCTTGCAAGGATTGTGTGGCGCATTCAGCCAGGTGCAAAAATAGAAAAGTCCATCAATATTTAGCAGATTAATAAACAGTTAAGTTTACTGCTGTATTTAACATTTGGTCCACAAACATTTAGTTCTAAAAACTACAGTCTATGAGAACGCATTGGATGTTGTTACTGTGTCTTTGTACTCGACACCAAGTACAATGCGAAGAACTTCAATCTTAAGGCCAAGGACAAGGACATGGAGAAACGTTCTTGAGGATCTTTGAAGCCAAGGACATGTCCTCGAGGACTCCGAAATTGTTACACATACGTAGTGTGTCAGATGAGATATGCAGACTATGTACCTGACGCGGCGTCAGCAGTGCTGGTCGAGTGCACTGATGCTTGTTTCAGTAATTCAGCGCCATCAATTACTGCTTTCTCTGCAACCACCGTCTGTAGCCGCTCATTGTCTGCCTTCAATGACGCTATCTCGCTCTGTTGACACACAGACACACATTACTCACATCTCCATGTCCAGCTCAGCTCACCGTCTAGTCAACATTCCGAGTCATCACTGGCAGCAAATAACAAACTACGTCATTAATTTGATACAGACCGCGAGTGTAACGAGTGACATTGTCAATGAACAACATCACAAAATAGCAGACGAGCAGTGAAGTCCTTCTGTATGTCAGCACACAAGTGTGTTGTGTCACGAATGTGGCAGAGCCGTAGAGCTTACTTATTGTTTAGTTGGGGAATTAGCAATCACAAATGTCTTTTAAATCTTTTCATATTTAATAACCCAATTCACTGAAATATCACTAAACAACACATCGTTACAGTGACACACACGACAGACCTGTACGAGCGGACAGACCTTGACTGACTTTGATAACATACACACTGCTGCTGCTGCCGCCGCTGTAACTAGGACCGTGTTAACCCCTCAACTACCAACAAGTACAAATGGCAGGATGAGTATATCTTGAGTTCTTCTGCGCACTGGGCCTACTGGAGTGGACTCCTCGGCGTTAGGCGATATCAAATCTACCCGTATGATGCCCAATGGCGAGCTAATACGACATCACTAATCACAGATACAGCAGCAGGCCAGCCAGCCAGCCAGCTGTCTGTACATGTACCTTCATGCGGTTCATTGTTTCACAGAGCTGTTCCAGCTGATGAGCAGACGACAACGCCTCCAGCTGGATGTCAGTTAGGCGCAGGTCTTTCTCATGTAGTTCCTGCTTCAGCTGGTACACCACCGCTTCTTCATGGTACTCAGACTTCGACATCCTAACACAGCCACAACCTCACTGATGTGACTCTCTAACGTATCATGTGACTGTTGAGCTGCTGAAGCAATTGCATTAAAGTAATTAAGTAAGTAAAGTGTGAACTTATTATAGCACGGCATCGCCCAATAAAGTCTAACACACTCAGTGTGTCAGTATCAAGAGAAGAGAAATGTCTGAAGGTGATTCTGGAAAGATGGTGACAGAGCAGTGTCTCTAAGTAAGTCAGTAAGAGCATATACACAGTGTACTAAAATCAACAACTCACCATGCAGTACAAGTAACGTTATATTTCATCCAGTCACTCGCTGGTTTATAATCTACCCAGAGGCAGACACTCACCGTTCACATTATTTACTGCTTCAACATGTATATGAACGACTAGCATAGAATTGTTACACAACAGAGATCCGAACGAACGCCTCAGCCTCAACTATAGTATACTCTGTGTCTCTACAGACTGTCACTGGACTTCCTGGTCGACAACGCCTGCATTCGTCATCGACCTCAGCACTGGTCGTACGTTCGTACCACTGACACGGCGACCGAGCGTTCCACGTCGTCGCAGCAAGAACTTGGAAGAGAGTAGTGACATCATCAAGCTGTGTCCGATCAATTAAAATTAAACTCAAAACTTCTCTGTTTTCCGTCTCTTTTCCATAGACGACTGTAAAGTGACTGAAGTCTGTGAAGTGTTAGACATTTTTCACTTTAAATTTTAATCTATTGTAGTGTGTAACAGTGTCTTTAAGTACAATAGGCTATGAACAGTTGATCTATCACAGGACAGAACTCAATGCTTCACTGGAGTAGGCCGTGTACGTACATGGTGCTGATGTGTATTGGAGTGGTTGGCATGCTCATTGCGTTGTTGGCTGTCGCTGACGAGTCAGAAGAACGAACACTGGAAGTGTCAGCTTCCACATCTGACAAGGACGAACAACCGTTCTTACCACGACGACGTGAGAACGCCCGACTGAACGAACTGCGTAGCTGCACAATCCCATCCACACACAGACAAACATACAGACACACATACACAGACGCTCAGCCCTGACTTAAATCAGGTAGATATACTATAAAATCTGATCAGTTATGCATAAAAAAGTTTATCAAAGCCGAATTGGAGACGTTGACGAGTTGTGCGAGCGCATCAAAGCACCATGGGAAGAACTGGACCAGCGCATACTGGAGTCAGGCAGCGGCGCATTCGCTTTCATACATGTGTGAAAGCAAAAGGCAACCACTTTGAGCACAAGCTGCCATGACTAAACGACGACAAAAAGCCAGACAAATGGCAAACTTTTTAATCATAGCATTTTTACAGTTGGTTTTTGTTATGATTTCCGAATTTCTGATCCAATACATCGTTATATTGCGCACGACATACGTGACAGAGTTGAACTCGTCATGCACTGTTTTAGCCAGTACTCTATGACCAAATATGTGAAATTTTTGCTCCATTCCACGCAGCATATCTTTTTTTATTCTAGCTGAAATTTCGTATAATTCTGCTGTTTACAGTGAAAGTCATACACAAAAAACTTAGGGGGTCCGCTAATTTTGGCCCACCGTGTATATATCACCCTTTGTCCACCCCCGGTCACCAATTATCACTGAGTTCGGTTCCAGGCGATGATAATGATGGGGACAATGTAAGTTGGAATGAGGTAGAACAACGAACCCAGTTCTTTCGCTTCTTCTTCCTGTCTCCAGCATCACTGGCATCAGTCGTGCTCGTCTGGTGACTTGCTACGCTGCTGCTGTAACTGTTGACGCTGTCCACTGACATGTGTCGGTTAAATGCCGAACTCACCTCATTACCTGCAGCCAGCCAGCCATCCATCCAATAACATCATCATCATAGCATGGTATAACTGTAACACGCGGAACATGTCTGACGCCATCAGAGTTGTTCTGTCATTAATAGAGTGACAACAACAGAATTCATTTTTACCGCGCGATGCACTTTAGTGCAAAGCGCGGTATTGCGATCGCATGTCGTCTGTCTGTCTGTCTGTCTGTCTGTCTGTAACGTTGGTGAATTGTGATCACATAGGTTGGAAT
>Ga0056114_1001709_pt1 | contig 10377 bp, 8 predicted proteins | sample WorMetHERISLAND1_FD_77005 | JGI IMG/M metagenome (GOLD analysis project Ga0056114, IMG submission 77005) | Marine gutless worms symbiont microbial communities from Max Planck institute for Marine Microbiology, Germany - Olavius loisae HERON... ... | reverse complement strand
GAAATCATGACGCTAGCTTTCTTCGTTTTGACACAATACCGGCGCGTGACGGACAGACAGACGGACAGACACGTTGCGATCGCTATAACCCGCGCTAGCATAGCGTCGCGCGGGTAAAAAGCAAAGAAAACAACTAAATCACAAATATGGACATACAATAAGAGACACAAAAAAGGATATACACAAAATAAGCACAACAAGTTCCCTAGTCTACACTAATATGGGGTGACTAAGGGACAGCTCCCACAGAGGACACATTGCTGATAAGTCAATAATACGGAACAATGATGAAGAGATATCACTGACAATATTGAGGACACACTGACAGTGGATCTTCAATGCATAGCATATTTACTGAACAAAAAAATAACAAGAACTGCATCTTTAGGGACGTTAACTCTGAAATGCAGCTGTTTTCAAGATCATCCATTCTTTGACCATTGAGTAATGGCATAAAATCTCATGATGACATTGACATACTAAATGGTTCAAGGATCAGTGCATTCACAAACGCCCAGACAGAGGCTATTGAGGACTGAGTGAGTGAGTGAGTGAGTAGATTCTTAACGGCACATTAGCACAATTAGGCTATACAGTGCCATTCAAGTTGGATGTTGTGAAAAATATATAATAGTAACCTTATATGCAATAGCATATAGAAGATGTTAAAAGCGAGTGATATAAAATGCTAAGTAAAAGCAAAGCTATTGAAGACAATTCCTGTAAGGTACACAATGAGTTGTCATCAAAGCTACGAGTGAGTATCATGACCTCACCTCACACCAGAGGAATGCACTACAAAATCAATCCCCACATCAACACACTCACTACATAACCCCCATAGCATCACCTGTCTGTTTCCTGTGCTAGCTGTTTTATGGGCCGCATTAAATAAAAGCTGACTGACTAAGTTTTGGAAAAATGACTCGAAGGAAGGCCTTACAAAAGATGCTCAAGATGTCCGCACAGTCAGAAAAGTCAGCTGCTGAGCAGTAGATTTTGCTCAGTTGTGACAGTAAGGCCTATGACACATGCTCCAAAATGGTGTGGTGCCACAAATCGACTCCATTTTCCGGCGCCGTTCAAAATTTCTACTGCTGAAAATAAACATAGCTAAAAATATCGGATAATAAGCAACTAACGACACTTATGCCAGCATACGAGATGCATGATATGTACCTGTCAGCCAGTCTGTTCCTCTCAGGATGAAACAAAACATGTTTTGTCATGAATGACGTCATCTGCGACCGATATTTCTCCACTTCTGCCCGCACGTCAGCTTCTGAAATACCGAGGGCGTAAATATCCGACATAAAGCAGTGCTGTTTCAGGGCATCGTCGATAATTCTATCAACGGCCTCGGATGATGAAGCGTTCGTTGATAAAACCTGTAGTGTGAAAACCACATTGTCAACAATGACAATGTATGGTACACCAACTGGCAATGCTAAGCGCTGTTCTTTCTAGTATTTACCATTTGGCACATCAGCCTTGGACAATACAATAAGCCAGTGTTCATCTTACCTCCACATACAGACGAGACTACTTCTAGTCTCCTATAGATCATACAACAAAACATTGACTGGTGTGTCACATCCAATTATACTAAATAACTTTATGCCAGGATAAATACCTCTTCACAGTGACCAATCATTCACATCCTTTATTAGAACACGAGCCAACATTTCAAACTATGCATTTAAGCCGTACACACATTCTCCATTGTTCACATTTTTCATTGCAACAGAAGAGCATTTATCAATAAATGTCACTTATCATATCAATTTCAACACTGTCTCCTTTTTATGAAGCGAAACTATTATCATTTACTGACTGAGTATGCACAAAGCAGCAATAGAAAACATACCGAAATACAAAATACAGAATAGAGACCAAAACATCATAGTAAAAAATAGTTTGGTTTGATTAACTGATAATGAAATAATCCCTGCTACGGCAGCAGTGACATGTGTCGTCCTGACAACCAACCTGCTGAAAGATGTGGTGAATGATGCTGCCATACAGCATGAACATGTTTCTCCCATCAATCTTCTACATAGTCACAACTACACAGATTAGTTGATCAACATCAGCTGTTGACGCAGTTTGACAGAATAATTTCACCTAATTTGACAGCACATTCGGCAAATATTAGGCTTTCAATTGGGCTGTCACACAAGTTTTTATCAGGCACAAAATAAGTTTAAATACATTAGATAAATTCTTTTATTTTACTATGCTGATAAGTCAGTTTGATTGGCTACAGGCCACTGACTAAAGTGAACTAAAATAAAAGAATTTATCTAATCTATTTAAACATATTTTCACAGCAGAAAACTACACGTCAACTTCCGTTCCCGGTAATCCGGTAGAATACAGTACGTCATAAACACAGGGTAGGCCCAACGTGAAGAACAAACGTTAAGGAAAAATGAACCATAGTGAGTTAGTGAACTATAAGTTTGCAGCCATTTAATTAAATAAAACACATGAAAATCAAAATGGACATACGAATGGCATAAAAATATGATCAAAAGTTGTTTTGTAGTTTGGCGAAAGTGTGCTGAAATCGTTTCCCCAAATTCGAGGTTTCTTTCGGATTTGGCGAGCACCAGCTAGAACACAGCAGTTCAGTCTCTAGGCATTCAGCACTGCTCATCTCCAATTCGCACTCGCTGAATATTGTACGTCTCGTAATGTTGTTTATAAATATTTAAAGTGTAAAAGAAAAGGCAAGAATGATAACAAATACATAAAACATAAATAATAAAAACTTTAAATATCAGTTCGTATTTTATGTTGAAGATTTTAATTGCAAATCCAAACAGGCCTCTAGTTACAACATTTTTCCACTCTTTCATTTACATTATCATATTTATTCCAGTTAAAATAACTTTCATCTTGCCGAATAACTAATAACACTGGTATAATATAAACAAACAGTTCTGACCTTAATTTTTTCACCAAGCACGGCTCTGAAAAGATAAAAACAACGCAAACACATAAGTAACACAATGCAAAAAACACCAAAAAATAAAGTATTTTTGCAACTAAACATACAAATACGAGCACACTACAGAGAGATGCTAATACACAAAAAAATCAAATTATGAGCACTTTGAGCAGGGTAAGTAAGTCAACAAAGAAATTTAAAACAAACCACAAATATAAAACGTATAAATGACATAATCTACGTAAATCTCACGATAAATGCGCAAGCATGCAAACATTGCTCAAATTCGACGACCTTACAACGTTGTCGCTGACAATTTTCTGAAAATTCAAACTTATAAAGTTCAAGGTCATCCAAGATCATCCATATATTGGTGTCAATCGAAAGCGCATATGCAACTTCCTATTAGTCACAAATAGTAACTTTGGACGTACCTCCTGCAGTTTTCGGGATATTGACACATTTAGCTACAAAATAGCTCGTTTTTTCCCACCCGACCATTGTTTGACGCCACCTAGAGGCACTATCAACATAATCTATATATCGCTGAAAAGTACATTTAGTGGGTTACAATTCTGTTGGAGACATTATGGGTCTATCTTTATTCGTTTAGCCATTGTTGCCTTCCAAAATCGCGAAATCACACGAAATTCCGATAAAATTTGACCTTATAGCAGTTAAAGGTCATCCAAGGTCATCGATCTTGGTGTCAATCGCAAGCTCATATGTGACTTCCTATTAGTCATTAATAGTAACTTTGGCCCTATCTGCTACCGATTTTTGAGATATTGATGCTTAAAGCTAGAAAATTGCTGAATTTTCCCACCCTACCCTTGTTTGAGGCTCCTGCTCGGGGGAACCCCTTAGAATGTTGGGATAAAATTTGGCGTCAGAAAACTAGAATCATGGGGCTACCAGATGGTGAAGAAATCATGACGTTTTGACACAATACCGGTGTGTGTGTGACAGACAGACAGACAGACAGACACATTGCTCTCACAAAGACCCGTGCTAGCATAGTGTCGCACGGGTAAAAACTATAAAAGGGTACAAGGAACTGTTATAAGAAAATAACAGTTACTTGTACCCATCCTACTAATAACTGGCATTTAGAATGGTACAATGCTGCAGGTAAGTAAGCAGATAAGTCCTTTAATGACATACGACAAACGCACACCAGTTACGTTGAAATTCAGTTAAAATCAATAAACGAGTAAAACATGAAACGTAAAATGACTGTGAACATTCAGTGAAAATCAACAGATGTATTAATGGTTTTGAGTATTGCAGACACTCAGCTCAGGTTACACGTGGAGTTGCCTTAAAGAAAACAGCTGGACATTAAACAAGTGAACAGTCTTTTACAGGCAGACATGCATTGCCATTTTCATTCCAAACATGCCTCAGACGACGGAAGGATCATACATTAAAGTGTGTTATTGACAAAACACAAAAACAGGTCTTAATTGACAAAAAAACAACAGAAACCAAAACCAGACTTCAGCTTTCTGACAGTTATAATCATATAAAGTACTTATTCACACAAATAGTTTACTAAAAAAAACAACAATTTTTCTATAGCAAAAAAACAATAAACAATACAGAAATGCCTCAATTTTTTGTAAAATGACCGAAATTAAAATCTTTGAAACAGCATCCACTGAACCAAAACCACGCTACCCCACAGTTGACGCAATGTATTAATGCACGTTGTATTAATGCAGCTAGAATACGTCAGCAGCTGGACGTCTTCCACCAGCGGAATTTACGGAAGATTTTGGGCATTGCGTGAAAGGACCATGTGACGAATATGAAGGTGCTAAGACGAACGGGGCAGCGAAGATTACAGGACATTGTAGCAGAGAGACAACTTCGGATGGCAGGCCATATTATCACGATGCCACCTGGACGACCAGCCAATCACTCCATGTCATGGACCCCTCGTGGTAGTGGTAGACGACGAGGTCGTCCAACAAAGACGTGGCAGTCCACATTTAAGGAGGACTTGGACCGAGGAGTCGATTGGAACAGCGGCCGGGCTGTGGCTACAAACAGGAGCAGATGGCAAATTCTTGCTGCCCATTGTCCTGTCAAGGACCGGAGGATCTAAGTGCTAAGTAATGTACCTGGATCAGCAGTAGAACCCAGTGTAGTACAAGCACTGAAGGATGTTCTCAGACTATCAAACAATGACGAATATAAACAGATGAAAACTAGCAGAGACCTTCTCATGCAGTGGACAGATGAGACGATGGATGTGCCAGACAACAGACGGTCCGGATCAACGACGATGTAATTGGATTCATTTGTTATATGACAAACGCCATCACCGTCAAACTCTCCAACGATATTAACTACGTCGCCGGGACTCACGACTGTATCACACCTGTTGACGAGTTACAAATTACAAAGAACAGATCCATTAGTACTACTAATAGGATTTATTTTTATCTTAAGAAACTTATAATTATCTTGGCAAAGTTTCCCCTGACGAACACAGGTTTTCGACACTGACTGATGATACATCGATGTCATTACAAGTTCGGTTTGATAAAAGAAATTATTCGCTACAAATTACAACACAGGAATGTGATCAGAGTCGATGTGCAAGTTGCGTGAACTATGCACTGATGCACAAGAAGATAACAGGTGGCAACCCCTTACCATGTAATGCCACATTGGATGTCCATAAGAAGCGACGGATGTCCTTTCTCTGGAACCATGAGCTCGCAATGCCAGAGTTATGCCGTCGGCAGAATGATAGAAAAAGATCAGAGCTTTCATCAGGAAAGCCACCTCCCAAGGGTCCCATCAGTGTCACTTTGAAGTCTGTTTGTGCCAGTGACAGCATTGTAGTTGCCTAGGACCACCATCAGATCACTCTTTGTAGTCTGTAACAGCTGCTTCAAGCTGTATATATAACTGGTCCTTGACTGCCAGGCCTGCACTCTCAGTGGGGGCGTAGTCAACAATGACCGATAAATGACCAGCACTGTGCTTACACCTTGCACATTACAGACGTTCATTGGTGGGAGTCCATGAAACATCACCTTCCTGTGGACAGCCAACGCAACTCCTTGCTGCTGATGTCTGTTGTCCTTCCTCCCTGACATACTGGCTGGACAAAACCGTTAACGACAACTACGCCGTTTATTACATCAACCCACTAACAATCTGCTTACTGATGAGGTTGCAACAACAAAAACATTCCCGTCACCTACGTCTTGCACGATGGTTCGGTACAGTCTACAGCGACTGAATCACAATTGTCAACAACAACAAATGCATGGATTTCAAGGTAAAAAGATTTACCAAAATCCACTGAGGACGGCTCTACAATGGACTGAGCCGACAGCAGACGTAAGGTCAACAACCAGTTTCCGACTACAATCACAAAACACAAGAATGTCACGGAATTCCTTCCGAGCTGTTGCAGAACAACATAATGTCATGTTATATCATGACTGTCTCACAACATAGCAACAATTTATGTGATGTCAAGTGACTTAATGAGAAACAGATACAAAGTACACTACACATATACTGTATCTTCGTCAGTTTGGACTGCAAACTTCAGTATGACACCTACACACGGCTAGTGGTACTCAGCGCTACTCACGGCATTAAACATAAAGGCAATGAAATTAGTCAGACTGTATTATAAAATCACTAGTTCCTCATTGCATGTAACTGACAGCACAAAGAAACCTTTTCAATAGTCAGTTTTATGTCTAACAAGAGATAAGAGCCAGCAAGAATACCTACAAAGTCTGTGCTGTCAAAGCATGATGCAGCCACTATCTGTGTGTGCTTAAAATGCCATAAACCCCAAATCATTCCATCCATCTGTCTATCCGTCTTACACATGCAAGTTGACGTTTTTGCAAATGTCTCAAATCTACGGAGATTGCTCTATAGACAGATCCATTGGCAGGGTTCATAGCAAACTGAAAGGACAGAATTCGAGGACTTTTCAAGGACTTCTCAAGGACCTAAAATTGCAGTTTTCAAGTACCAAAAGTATCGATAAAAAGACATATCATACTCGCGCTGTGACCACAATCACATAACATTTAAGACGGTTTTGAAAAATGTGAACAAACAAATTATATGTAATACACATTGGGAAGTTTTTTTAAGTAGGCAAGTGAACTATAACCAAGTAGTGGTGAAATGCCAAATTTTACAAGAATGCTTTCTTCAAAGTTTTAATATGCAAAAATTTCAAAATATGGAACATTCAAATTCGAGGACTTGTCAAGGACTTTAAAGGACTTTAAAGGACCTTCTCTGTTTTCAAGGACTTTCAAGGGCCTGGAATTTTTTTCTCCAAAATTCAAGGACTTTCAAGGACTTCTTAAGGACCCTGTGAACCGTGTAATGGGCACATGAAGGACAGCACAAACTACACCACTGTAACTCAGTGTAACTCACCCAGTTTTTGTAACACTTGTTACAGTATGTCGACCGAACTTCTGAAAGTGTGCAGGCCATTGTTGCACGTCTAGCACCGCATCGCTGACCAGTTTTACACACAACTCACATTGAATGTTTATAATTTTACAAGTATACAACGTCATAACTCAGACATTAAACAAACCCTGTGATACGGCAAACAAGTAAAATAATAAAAGCAAAACATCTTCGCTATCAACTAACAGTACCAGTAACACACTTTTGAAATGCTGGAGTAAAAATGGAACTCAAGTTAACTTAGCAGCATTTTAAAAGCATAAAATGTGCATCATATTGACAGCACTGCACTATAAAGTAATCTGAATTCTGAAAGATACCTGACATTTTGGTCAGACATTGATGAAACTGATGTGTCTCTGGCAGGATGCGTATCATTGGTGTCATTGAGGTCCAGATGCTGACCAGACACTGGGACTTCATCAACAGGAGACACATCACATACAATGCTTACACCATCGTCAGCAATACCACTGACAGAGTTGCTCTTCTCTTGTTCTATGTAATCTTTAGCTTCGCAGTCAGCGGCACAGGTGTCAGCAACAATCAGAGCTCTTTCAGCTTTAACGTTTACAAAAGCTGCACGACATGGTCTATTGCTCGACTGTGAAGATGGACTATGGTCGACATCTTTCACAGAGAACGACGACTCATTATTATTCACAACCGAACATGGAACTGAGTAACGGACGTCACTCTGTTGCCGCAGTTCACCGAGAATGTCTTCAAGATCATCGTCATTGCATAGGTTCACATGACATTCATCTGCAGTTTTGATGTTGTTACAGAATCCATCTGTATTGTCCTCACAGAATCCGTCTACGCTATCCTCACAGACAATGCTGTCCTCTGTCTGTACATTCCCTGCAGCTGCAACATTCTGAGCACTCTCGCGTTTCCACGGATCCACCTTCAACTCACTCAGTACCTCCAGCAACACTTCATCACCGTCAAGATCCGACGCGTTTGGCGGACTGTTTTCTTTATTCAGCCTCGGAGACGATGCCAGTTTCTCGCGGCTGAGCGCCTCCTGAAACAACCGACTGGGAACGGTGCCATAAACAACGTCGGGGTTAGTCGACGACACTAGTGGTTTCGTTGGTGTTACCTTTTGGTCACACCGTTTTGACAACGGAAGTGGTTCTGTAGCACACCTTTTGTTGATTATATCACACACTGGGTAATGCACATGGGCTGCGGCAACAGAGACTGGATAGTTCGGTGAAAAATCTGCCAATGAAGAGTAGTCATTGTGAACTGAAAGATCGGCACATTCTACACTGATCTGCTTGCGATTCTGACATTTGCTTTTCGACATCTTCCGCGGCAACGGCAGTGAAGTTTTTCTTCGCCGATAACCATCGCCGGCGCCGAGAAGATTTGACCTGGAAGACAGGTAACTCCGCTGGAAAGTTTTCCGACCGCGAATACTCGACTCACTATCTGGAGTGTCAGGGATCATTTCGACATCTGGGGAGGAAACACTTGAAGGCAGACAAGCCACACGAAAAGACTGGGCTAACTGTGTGTCTGGGATGCAGCTACTGTCGTTCAAATCAACTTCCTGTACACAGTCAATAGCGGTAGAACTCTCCAGTGGAACATGTGATGTTTCGACAGATTCGGGTCCTCTGTATTCAGCCCTAACTGTTCCGTCACCAATAGAAACGTCCTGACCATTTCTGGCAACATCAGCACTGAATGTATCAGACCTGCTGGCAGTTGACTTCTGTATTATAACATACAACGTAAAATACAAATAATGTAACATCAAAAATACGTTTCCTTTATGTCAATAACTGTACTGCAGCCTTAAACTTCCAAATATGGAGCTCTTCTTTCAGACATCATCATAAGACACACTACTTACATGCAGTCAACTTTTCCTGCCCCTCCCCTACCGGTCCACACTAATGTGCCTGATTCTCTTCTGAGACTTTGGCGCTATATAAATCCTTTACTTACTTACTTAATGTATAAAGTGCAAACATTAAGTGCAGGTATAGATTATGCCATTCCTCACACCACCTGTGCCTCATGCCGGTTTAACCAAGATCATTCCACTGCCTTAACAAACAAGATGACATGCAGAACACAAAAATGAACTACAAAGTAAAAATTGTAACTCAAAATTTAGGTATACTTTGCCGAAATATCCAACAGTTTATTCAAGCTTACATCAAATGGCAGAAACAAGCTACCAAATCATCACAATGCATTCGACAAACAAGAATGCAGAAACACTTGTTCAAACCTGGAAGAAAGATGAAATTTTAATTTGCTGCAACAAGAACACACATCGCACAAAACACTTACTTTCCTGATTTATAAGCAACATATTTAGAGCACAGAATGCTATCTGGACATTAACTGAGAGCACTAACAGGAATACAAATGTTCGAAGTGATGGCCACTCATTTTCACGCAGCAACGCAGATGTTTGCATCACTGATCGACAAAAGGGTGCCATTTGTTGAAACACAGCGTACTATCAGCAGATCTTCTGATGCCACTTCTTTTGCAGTTGACCAGAATGACCTTTATCGCCCTTATCAAGGATACATCTTACATACGATACCGGTGGATATCAAGATGCCTAGTGCAGAGGAGTATTTAGGCAGCCTGGCTATGTACCCTAAAATACTGCATCATGGCATCAAATCACTCAAAGAGAAAATGATAGTGACCAGACATGGGTCAATTACAACTGTAATTGTAATTCAATTGTAATTAATTACAATTCTAGCATGTAATTGTAATTTAATTGAAGGTGGCCAATGTCAATTACACTTAATTGTAATTGACATATATGTAATTGTAATTGCAATTGACCAATTGTAATTGGTAATCAACAATTACCAGCATTTTTATTGGTATTATTAGACGGTTCTTTCCTTTGCTCTACATTGTTCTTACTTACTGATTTTTTTGTTTTCCACCATGGTAGTGGT
>Ga0056114_1001708_pt1 | contig 10377 bp, 6 predicted proteins | sample WorMetHERISLAND1_FD_77005 | JGI IMG/M metagenome (GOLD analysis project Ga0056114, IMG submission 77005) | Marine gutless worms symbiont microbial communities from Max Planck institute for Marine Microbiology, Germany - Olavius loisae HERON... ... | reverse complement strand
TTCGAAAACCTCTATAATGTTCATGACATTCAGCCCTTTCGGATTGACTTAATTGATCTTTAGCAAAATCAATATAGCCCCGGTAGGGCTGAATGTCAAGCCCTAAACTAGGAAATTTCGTTTGCTTTTCGCCGTACCGTCCTCGGCCGGTCAATTGGTAATCATTGCTTCAACGTCTCCGGATCACCCGGCTGGCGGTATGATCGAGGATGGCGCGAACATTTCGCTCGCGGCCGGCACCGATTTGAGCCTGGTTTCGGAAAGCGGCCAGGTGATCATTTTGAAAGGCCCCCATTCCGGTGCCGTCGCGGCCGTCACCGGTGATGGCGACAAGAATTTAACGGCAGCGCTTGCCAAGCTGGTGGCACCGCAGGGGGCCGGCACCAGCAAGCTCGGCGTCATGCGCGGTTCGGCCAAACCGGAACCACCTGACGTCTGGCATATCGACGCCGGCCGCTCCGGCACCCATTGTTTCCGCACCGGCACGTTTCCGGCATTGTGGCGGGCGAACACCAAGAAAAAAGGCTCGGTGTCTCTAAAGGAGCTGCCGAAAGGCGGCAAGGCCAAGGTGGAGCGGCCGAAAGGCGCGGCGGACCTGAAATGGCCACCCGAAGTGTCGGTGCGTGACGGTGTGTCGGTGATGGTCCGTCTCAAGGGCCAGCGGACGGCGGCCCGGGTTAAGCTGAAGCAGATGCCGGAGCTCTCAACCGATGCGCACAGGATCGTCTGGATGGCGGAAAACGGCTGCGTCGGTCAAGCAAGGAAGTTGCTCGCCACCCTCAGATAAGGAGGGACCTCCGGTGACGGTTGCGATCGCACTCCTGTCCTCGGGCGGGAGACTTATGCGATATACGCTCGCTGGCGTCATAGTGGCGCCGTTGCTTGTCTCCGCCGGTTCTGCAGCAACGGTTACCAGTTCTTCGGAAGGCGCTGCATTTTCTTCCCCGGCGTTTCATGAAAAAGGCCCTTCGGCCGAGGTGCGCAACGGGGACGAAGAAGGTATCCGGCTCGCCCAGTCAGGCGGCGGCAACAAAGGCAAGAAAGGCAAGAAGAAACGCCGATCCGGGCAGGCTGGTGGCGAGGGTGGAGGTGATGCGGCCCAGAAGGCACTTTTTTACCGCAAGCGTGGCAAGCAGGCGCAGAAGGAAGGACGCCTTACGGATGCGGTTGAGGACATGCGTAAGGCCCTCGAAGCGTTGCGCGGCGCCCGTATCAACCCGAAGAAACGCCAATCGATCCTGAAGGACGCGGCCTTCGTCGAGCACCAGATCGGCCGCACCAAAAAGGCGATCCGGATCATGGAGGATGCGTCGGCGATCCGGCCCAATCCGGTGACATACCGCGGCCTCGCCTACATGTACGCCTCCCAGGGCGATATCGAGCGAGCCCGCGCGGCCAGCGAGAAGGCGAAGAGCACCATCCAACAAATTTTCATGATCAAACGGCCACCGTCGGAAAAGCGGCTTCAACTGGAAGCGGAAAGCCATCGCATGGACGCCTTCCTATTGGAACTTCAGGGGCGCTGGGCTGACGCCGAGGTCTATTTGCGTAAGGAACTCGATGCACTTGCAGAGTCCGGCAAGATGGAAAGGGACCCTTCGCTTCGTGCCCGGCGCCATGGCGGCCTGGCGCGAAACTTGATCAGACAAGGGCGGTTGCGAGAGGCGGAAGTGACGGCGCGGACCGCGCTCAACGACGCCCTCGACAAAATCGGTACCGATAACTCGGTCACCGGAGACATCGCCCGCAAGCTGGCCGCGACATTGACCGCTCAGGGCCGCGCCGAGGATGCAGAACAGACGATCCGCGATGCCATCGACATCTACCAGAACGCTGGCCTCAGCGACCGCCAGTCGAAATTGCGCGGCGCCCGGCGTGACCTTGCGTCCATCCTCGCCTTTCAGGCCGAATGGACGGACGCCGCCGACGAATTCGCGCGCATCGAGAAGGTCATGAAACCGGAGGGGTTCACGCGCATGCTCGGCAAGACGCCGTCGCTGGCCATCGCATTGATCAAGACCGGCCGGACAGCGGAAATCCTGCCTCACCTGGAAGACGCCCATCGCCATGCCAGCCAACAGTTCGGCGAAAAGCACCCGCGGGCTACTCTGGCCCGTGTCACGCTGGCGACCGCCTTGGCCCGGGCCGGTAAACACGCCGATGCCCTTGTTCACTTCACCTCCGGCATCCCTCTGATGCTCTCCAAATCTCGGCCGATCGACGACGAGAACGCCTCGGCGCAGGAGCGTTGGAAAACCGTCTTCATGGAAGCCTACATCGGTCTCCTCACCGATATCCGGGGGACCGAACTCGAAAAGTCGGCGGGCATAGACACCATGGCGGTCGCTTTTCGCCTTGCCGATACCGCGCGCGGCCGGCGCGTGCAGAGCGCCATCGCCGCCTCGGGCGCCCGAGCCATGGCGGTAAAGCCGGAACTGGCGGATCTGGTGCGTCGCGAACAGGATTCGCGCAAACAGACGGCGGCGTTGAATTCGCTTCTGGCCCAGGTCTTGAGCAAACCGCAGGACGAACAGGTTTCCGATGTCGTCGCCGACCTGAAGGAGCGTATCGACAAGCATCGTGATACCCGGGGCGATCTGATGGCGACTATCGAGCGTCGCTATCCCGACTACGCCAGCCTCATCAATCCGCAACCGGCGGCGATCGACGATGCGCGCAAGGCGTTGAAGCCGGACGAGGCGTTGGTTGCCTTCTTTGTCGGCGAGGAGCGCTCTTTCGTTTGGGCGGTGCCGAAATCCGGAAGTGCTCATTTTGCGGCTATCGACGCCGGCGAGGAGGACATCGACGACACCGTAGCCCTGATCCGAGGTGCCCTCGAGCCGAATGCCGAGACCCTGGGGGACATCCCACCCTTCGATGTGGAAACGGCGTACGGTGCCTATCAACAGCTCCTGGAACCGGTCGAGGATGGGTGGAAATCTGCCGCCAACTTGGTCGTAGTCGCCCACGGCCCGCTCGGCTGGCTGCCGCTTACGGTGCTGCCGACGAAGACACCCGTACTGGCCGCGGCGGAAAAGACGCTGTTCGCCGGTTATCGCGAGGTCCTCTGGCTGGTTCGCGACCACGCCGTGAGCCGCGTGCCTTCGGTCAGCGCTTTGACCCTGCTCCGCAAACTTCCGCCGGGTAAGTCGGATCGCAAACCGTTCGCCGGTTTCGGCGATCCCTTCTTCAATGCGGGCCAGAAGGGCGCGCCGTCATCGAGCACCCGGCCGGCCGGAACCGGAGACGTCAAGACCCGCGGCATGGTGCTGGTGCGCCGAGCCGCACCGATAGCGGCCGAAGGTGAAGGGGGCGCCGTCATACTCGACGCCCTGCCCAGGTTGCCCGACACCGCCGAAGAGATCCGCGGCATTGCGCTCGCCTTGAATGCGGACCCCAGTCAGACACTGTTCACGGGTGAGAAGGCCAGTGAGGGTTTCGTCAAGAAGGCCGACCTATCGGGCTTCAAGGTGCTGGCCTTCGCCACGCACGGTCTGGTGCCGGGCGAACTGGAGGGGCTGCAGGAACCGGCCTTGGCCCTGTCGTCGCCGGCGGTGGCCGGCGGCGGTGATGACGGTCTCCTGACCATGTCCGAAATCCTGGCGCTCAGATTGGATGCCGACTGGGTCATCTTGTCGGCGTGCAACACCGGCGCCGCCAATGGTGCCGGTGCCGAGGCGGTCTCCGGCCTCGGCCGCGCCTTCTTCTATGCCGGCACCCGCTCTCTCCTGGTCAGCAACTGGCCTGTGGAGAGCGCCTCGGCGCGCAAGTTGACGACGGAACTGTTCCGTGTCCACGCCGCCGAACCGACGCTGCCCCGCGCCCAGGCGCTCAGGAAATCGATGCTGTCGCTGATCGACGGCCCGGGGTTTGTCGATGATGGTGGCAAGAGCGTCTTCAGCTACGCCCACCCGCTGTTCTGGGCGCCCTTCAGTCTGATCGGCGACGGTGGTGTGGGGTCGTAAACGCCTTGTATTCGGCGGTAATCGTGTTGTGCATGCCGTCGATAGATGTGAAGACATCGGCTATAGTATTGTCCAACCGAACCTCAGTGATGGTGAGAGGCAGGCGGAAAATGAACGTCGGCCGAAATTGGACGTTTTCGATCGATGACCGACCTCCGCGACATGCAACTCCTTGCCGCCCTTGCCCGACATTGCCACTTCGCCCGGGCGGCGGACGAGTGCGGAATCTCGCAACCGGCGTTTTCGGCACGGATCCGCAATTTGGAAAACGAGCTGGGGACGCCCATCGTCAAACGCGGGAACCGCTTTATGGGGTTCACCGATGAAGGGGAAATTGTCCTCAAGTGGGCCCGCCAATTGCTCGCCGATGCCGAGGGGATGCGCCAGGAAATCGAACAGGCGAAAGGGCTGCTGTCGGGGCGTCTTGTGATCGGTACGGTTCCGACGGCGATCACCTACGCGGCCAGGAACCTGGAACGCCTGCGCGAGCAGCACCCCGGCCTCGTTATTGAGATCCATTCGGCCTCCTCGTCGCAGATCTGGCAGGGTCTGGAGGAGTTTTCCCTCGATGCCGGCATCACCTATCTCGAGCAGGAAATCCCCAAGTCCCTGAAGACCGAGGTGCTCTACGACGAGCGCTACGTGCTACTGGCGCCGCCGGAGCTGGCGCCACGCGTCGAGGGAACCGTCACCTGGCGGGAGGCCGCCGGGCTGCCGCTTTGTTTGCTGACCAAGAACATGCGCAACCGACGGATCCTCAACGAGGTCTTCGAGGAAGTCGGCGTCGTGCCCAACTTGATCATGGAGACCAACGCCTTGACGGCCGCCCTGGCACAGGTTGAGACCGGAACGGCAGCGACAATTGCACCGGAGAAGCTTGCCGCCAGTCTGCCGTTCTCGTCCGGTGCCGTACAACTTTCCCTGGTCGAGCCCGAGGTGGCGAAACCCATGTGCCTGGCGGTGGTTGAGCGGGAACCGGCGCTGCCGGCGATTTTGGCGCTGGCCCAGGCGTTAAGCGAGCAGGCACGATAACCTGGGCAAATCACGCCTTAACGAAATACGATTTGCCGCCGCGCCCTATTCGGGTTTCCCTCTAATGGTTGCTGAGAAGGGAGGAGGGTGCCATGGCTCCGCTCGATGGTTCGAAGGGCGTCTGGAAATCGGGGCGCGGCAAAGGCCGAAGAACGCCGAAGGGACGCCAATTCGACGACAGCGCCCTGGCGGACGTGCGCGATCTCCTCGGCGACAGGTCGCGCCGCCGCGACCTGTTGATCGAGTTCCTGCACCTGATTCAGGACCGCTATGGCTGCTTGTCGGCGGCGCACCTGCGGGCACTTGCCGAGGAAATGGGCTTGTCCCAGGCCGAAGTCTACGAGGTCGCCACCTTTTACGCCCACTTCGACATCGTCCGGGAAGGGGAGACTCCGCCGCCTGCCTTGACGGTACGGGTCTGTGACTCGCTCTCCTGCGAACTGGCCGGCGCACAGAAACTGATGAGCGCCCTTGAAGACGGCCTCGACCCGGCCCAAGTGCGCATCGTCCGTGCGCCCTGCATGGGTCGCTGCGACACGGCACCGGCGGTGGAGCTCGGGCACAACCATATCGACCGGGCGACGCCGGAGACAATCCAAGCAGCGATCGATGCCGGCGACACCCATCCGCAGATCCCGGATTACGAGGGGTTCGATGCCTACCGGGCCGATGGCGGATATGAAAAACTGGAAGGCTTGCGAAGCGGCGATACGGCGCCGGAAACCGTCGAGGAGACCTTGATCGAAGCCGGTTTGCGCGGTCTCGGCGGTGCCGGTTTCCCGACCGGGCGTAAGTGGTCCTTCGTCCGCGCCGAGGCGCGACCCCGCTATCTGGCCGTCAACGGCGACGAGGGCGAACCAGGAACCTTCAAGGACCGCTATTACCTGGAGCGCGAGCCGCATCTGTTTCTCGAAGGCATGCTGATCGCCGCCTGGGCGGTGGAGGCAGAGACGGTCTTCCTCTACATGCGCGACGAGTACCCGGCGGTCCTTGAGATCCTGCGCCGCGAGATCCGCAACCTGGAAGCGGCGGGGCTGGTCGAGGAGGGCTACATCGACCTACGCCGCGGCGCCGGGGCCTATATCTGCGGCGAGGAGTCGGCGATGATCGAGAGCATCGAGGGCAAGCGCGGCCTGCCGCGCCACCGCCCGCCCTACGTCGCCCAGGTCGGTGTTTTCGGACGGCCGACCCTGGTCAACAACGTCGAGACCCTGCACTGGGTCGCCCGTGTGCTCCGCGAGGGGGTTGAGGTCCTGTCGTCGGTCGAGAAGAACGGCCGCAAGGGCCTGCGCAGCTATTCGGTGTCTGGGCGCGTCAAGAACCCGGGCGTCTACCTGCTCGCTGCCGGGTCCACCATCGACGACATCATCGAGGCGGCCGGCGGCATGGCCGATGGGCATGTGTTCAAGGCCTACCAGTCGGGCGGACCGTCGTCGGGCCTGTTGCCCGCGTCCCTCAACGACGTGCCCCTCGATTTCGACACCCTGCAGCCGCACGACACCTTCATCGGCTCGGCGGCCGTCGTCGTGCTTTCGGATAAGGACCGGGCCCGCGATGCGGCGCTCAACATGCTGCGTTTCTTCGAGGACGAAAGCTGCGGCCAATGCACGCCCTGCCGGGTCGGTTGCGAGAAGGCAGTGAAACTCATGGAGCAGAACGTCTGGGATCAGCTTCTTCTCGAGGACCTATGCGACGCCATGGCCGACGCCTCGATCTGCGGGCTTGGCCAGGCGGCGCCCAACCCGATCCGCCTGACCATGAAACACTTCGCCGAGGAGATCGGATCATGAGTACGGCCGAAACACCGAAGACGGTCACCTTCACGCTCGACGGCGAAACCGTCTCGGCCCCGGAAGGCCAGTCGATCTGGGAAGCGGCGCGGGCCATAGGGACCGGCATTCCCCATCTCTGCCACAAGCCGAAGCCGGGTTACCGGTCCGACGGCAACTGCCGGGCCTGCATGGTCGAGGTCGAAGGCGAGCGGACGCTGGTGGCGTCATGCATCCGTCCCGTCAGCGAGGGCATGGTCGTGGCTACGGAGTCCGAGCGCGCCCTCAAGGCGAGGCGCATGGTCATGGAGATGCTGATCGCCGACCAGCCGGACTGGGACAAGGCCCATGACCGCTCCTCGCAGTTCTGGTTCATGGCCAAGCGCCAGGGCCTATCGGAAAGCCGGTTCCCGCCTTTGGAGGAAACACGCGTTCCGCTTCTCGACTCATCGCATGCCGCCATGCGCGTCAACCTGGACGCCTGCATCCATTGCAACCTCTGCGTCCGCGCCTGCCGCGAGGTCCAGGTCAACGACGTCATCGGCATGTCCGGGCGCGGCCACGACGCCCGGATCACCTTCGACTTCGGCGACCCCATGGGCGCGTCCACCTGTGTCGCCTGCGGCGAATGCGTACAGGCCTGCCCGACCGGCGCCCTGATGCCGGCGACAGCGCTCGGCGCCGACGAGACCGGCGACAGCGCCGGTTATGACAGCGAGGTGCAGTCGGTCTGCCCCTATTGCGGCGTCGGCTGCCAGTTGTCATTCAAGGTCAAGGACGGTGCCATCGCCTGGGTCGATGGCGTCGACGGTCCGGCCAACCAGAACCGGCTCTGCGTCAAGGGCCGCTTCGGCTTCGATTACGTCTCCCACCCGCACCGCCTGACCAAGCCGCTGATCCGCCGTGAGGACGCGCCACCGAAAGGCCTCGATGTGGATCCCGCCGATCCCTTTACCGACTTCCGCGAAGCGACCTGGGAAGAGGCCATGGAGAGGGCGGCGAGCGGACTGACGGCGTTGCGCGACGAGTACGGAGGGAAAGCGATCGCCGGCTTCGGTTCGGCCAAGTGTTCCAACGAGGAGGCCTATCTCTTTCAGAAACTGATCCGTACTGGCTTCGGGCACAATAACGTCGATCACTGCACCCGGCTCTGCCATGCCTCCTCCGTCGCCGCCCTCATGGAAAACGTTGGCTCCGGCGCCGTCACCGCCACCTTCAACGAGATCGAGAACGCCGACGTCGCCATCGTCATCGGCGCCAACCCGACGGAGAACCATCCGGTCGCCGCCACCTACTTCAAGCAGTTCGCCAAACGCGGCGGCCAGCTCATCGTCATGGACCCGCGCGGCCAGGGCCTGAAATGCCACGCCAGCCACATGCTGCAGTTCCGCCCCGGCACCGACGTCGCCATGCTCAACGCCATCATGCACGTGATCGTCGAGGAAGGGCTCTACGACCGCCAGTACATCGAATCCATGACCGAAGGGTTCGATGCCATGAAGGACCACCTGAAGGCGTTCTCACCCGAGGACATGGCGCCCATCTGCGGCATCGACGCGGCGGTGCTGCGCGACGTGGCGCGCACCTTCGCCGGGGCCAAGGCGGCCCTGATCTTCTGGGGCATGGGCATCTCCCAGCACATCCACGGCACCGACAACTCGCGCTGCCTGATCTCGCTCGCCCTCATGTGCGGCCACGTCGGTCGGCCCGGCGCCGGCTTGCACCCGCTACGCGGTCAGAACAATGTGCAGGGCGCATCGGATGCCGGTCTCATCCCCATGGTCCTGCCCGACTACCAGCCGGTCGCCCAAGAACCGACCCGCGAGCTCTTCAAGGGGTTGTGGGATGCCGACATCGACCCGCAACCGGGCCTCACCGTGGTCGAGATCGTCGACGCCATCTACGACGGCGCCATCAAGGGGCTCTACGTGCTGGGTGAAAACCCGGCCATGTCCGACCCGGACGTCGGCCACGCACGGGACGCGCTGGCCAAGCTGGAACACCTCGTCGTCCAGGACATCTTCCTCACCGAAACCGCCAATTACGCCGACGTCATCCTGCCGGCGACGGCCTGGGCCGAGAAGACCGGCACGGTCACCAACACCAACCGCCAGGTGCAGATGGGCCGCCCCGCCGTGCTGCCGCCGGGCGAAGCCAGGGAAGACTGGGCCATCGTCGTCGACCTCGCCAAGCACCTCGGGCTCGGCTGGACCTACGAACACCCGAGCGACGTCTTCAACGAAATGAAGAAGTCCATGAAGTCACTGGACAACATCACCTGGGAACGCCTGGAGCGCGACAACGTCGTCACCTATCCGTCGCTCGCCGACGACGACCCGGGCCAGCCCATCGTCTTCGGCGACAAGTTCCCGCGGGCCGACGGGCGGGCCAAGTTTACGCCGGCCGCCATCGTCGCCCCGGCCGAAACGCCGGATGACCAGTTCCCCTTGATCATGATCACAGGGCGCCAGCTGGAGCACTGGCATACCGGCTCGATGACCCGGCGCACCGCCGTGCTCGACTGGGCGGAACCGGAGGCCAATGCGTCTTTCCACCCGAAGACTCTGGGCAAGCTGGGGATCGCATCGGGAGAGATCGTCCGCATATCGACCCGGCGCGGCAGCATCGACATCATGGCCCGCGCCGACCGCGCCATCGCCGAGGACATGGTCTTCGTGCCCTTCGCCTTCGTCGAGGCGGCGGCCAATATGCTGACCAACCCGCAGCTCGACCCCTACGGCAAGATCCCGGAGTTCAAGTACTCGGCTTGCCGGATGGATAAGGGAGAAGAGGAAGCCGACGTCGCGGCTGAGTAGGGCGGCCAGTCACGGAATCCGGTGAAACAGCGTTCTCAAGGCAGTCAGGTGGCGGCATGGCCGTTTCACTCGAACGACGGACTTAGCGGTTCAAGACGGATACCGCCTGTCGCCCTGCAATTCGAACACCCTAGCGTTCGGTCGAAAGGAGCCACGACTGATCCTACGGCGACGTGCGAATCAACAAATACCGCTGGATGTTGTATGTTTCGACGCGGGGGTTTGGGTCTATCGGCGAACGTCGAGATCTCCACTTGGTCCCAGACAGCGGGGAACCTCAAATGGGTGACGGCAAAAGCAAGCGCGAAGGCGTCGTTTTGTCTCCAGGCCAAGGGCGGCACTACGCGATGGGCGGTATGACGGCCGTCTTCAAGGCTGATCGCGATGAGTCTGCTGGCAGCTACAATATCTCCGAGTGGTGGCTCGAACCGAATACCAAAGGCCCTCCCGTTCATTCCCATCCTGAAGACGACGTCTTTTATGTGATCGAAGGAACCATGCACTTTCAAATGGACGATCAATGGTTCGAAGCCCCCAAAGGGTCCTTCATACTGGTTCCCGGAGAGGTTCGGCACACCTTCGAAAACCGAGGCGCGACGCGGGCCGGCGCGTTGAATTTTGGTGTTGCGGCCGGTTTTGAGGACAACATGCCGAGTATCGTCGAGTGGTTTGCCAAGGGGCTGTCCTAGCTAAGCGAGATGCTTGGGCTAGGATTGCAGGATGTATGCGAGAAGAAGCCGGCTCAGTGGTTGGAAGCGTGATCGTTTGATGGAGCACTTTGTGGCGGCGACGACG
>Ga0056114_1001707_pt1 | contig 10380 bp, 7 predicted proteins | sample WorMetHERISLAND1_FD_77005 | JGI IMG/M metagenome (GOLD analysis project Ga0056114, IMG submission 77005) | Marine gutless worms symbiont microbial communities from Max Planck institute for Marine Microbiology, Germany - Olavius loisae HERON... ... | reverse complement strand
GTTGGCGACGGCAATTTTCGACCATCTTTTTATAAAAAGCAATATCTCAGCAATGGACAGACTGGTTGTCGTGAAATTTCCCATAAACATTGCAAATAGATGGCTTTTCATGATACAAAGAAAAAATAATGGCTGTCATTCTCTATTCATAAAGTTATTTGGACATGTTTAGGGGGGCCGTTTTTTTCCGGACACGGTGTACTTTTATTGAACACAGGATCACTAGTCACTACGGCAGCAAAAAATAAATTATGGTGTTGCAGCTATCATAGTGGAAAAGAACCACTCTTGGCCCGATGCCACCGTAGAATTTTTGGAATCTTCGAACTTGTCACGGATCTTTGATTTCCAAAGAGGGTCATTATGCCATTTAATGATGTATGAATTGTTATATATATTAGATTTTGCGATGATAAATTACATACCCTGGGTGCACTGATGGTATTTTTGGTGCTTTCATAATGCTGTGACATTGGGCTGGTATAAATCGCCTGGTTTATATTGTAATATTTCCTTTTCCTTTTCTATGTCTAAGCTGAACAGTGTTTTATACGTCACACATACTTACACATGTACGCCTGTGTTGTCAGATCAGAGCAGCCGAGATCATTGCCAGTGACCAGTATAAGACTGGTCATACACTGCGGTTCCCACGAGTGGAGAAGATTCGCAGTGACAAGCCGTGGTATGACTGTATGACTACTGTCGAGCTGGACGACTTGCGTCAGGTGTTCTCCTTGCACATGTTACATTATCATTGTTGATTAGGAATATATCATGTGTGAATATTCAGTGTGAAATGTCATGTTTTCCCTGGTGGATCTTGCTGGAGTTGAACTGTTGCTATTAGTTTGAGATGACCGTCATCAGTGCTGATGCCGAGCCACATGGTGCATGTGCTGTGTAGACCAGTTGGTGCTGAATGGCTCTGCGTTGCTTCTACTGCAGTCATCTCCTGTTGTTGCTGTAGTAAGCAGAAAGACAGCAAACATTCGGCTTATACATGGAAATGCCCGGGTAATACAATGAAGGGTGTGAAATTGTATGACTTGGCAGTCGTTGATTCTGTGCTGATGTGAACTGAATGTACAGAAGTCGGCTGGGAAGCTGGCGGGTCAGTATGTGGACCAAGACTCAGACGAACCAAAGAAGAAACGTTCACGTGTTGTGAAGACTGTCAGGCCGTCGGTCATGGCACAGTTCTGTGGCGTCGATTCAGCAACTGTTACAAAGGCATAAATCTTCCATCTGTATCATATGATATGATTTTAAAAACGACCTAACATTGTACAACATAATATTTGTTCTAAAATTTTGTGAAATTTTACGGGAAATGATGAGTTATTAACAAAAATTGAAACTGCCAAGCATCCACCAACATCAGAGTGTATAGGCATATTACTTTGCAGTCAGAAGGGCAGCTGTTTGGGTTAGATTTTTACATTGAGAAGATTTGCGTAGTGTCTTTGCATGATTTTGTGTGTGTTTTTTGTTACATTAGAAATATTAAACGAGCTGATGTATTTATTGATAATGTACAGACAGTAAATTTGTATCAAATTCTGCATATTTTTAGTAAAGTGTGGTTTTGTTTTTTGGTCTGTGTCTGGTGGAATTGGTCGTGTAATTGAGACCATAGCATGACGATATTGACCAGCGTTGCCGGTACATTTAGTAAATAATATAAAATAATTAATAATAGCTATTATGATGAGTTTTACTTCCATTTTGATGTGTCTACATAATGTACTGTTAACATTTGTCTTTAATAATATCACAGAAAAGTAAATATTTAAATTAAAATGTTTCTGTACAAAATGTTATTTTATGTCATATTCATTTAATTGTAGGTTTCTGAGCTTTTCTGTGGCAAAGAGTTTTGTGTGGTAAGCGGGGCAACATTGAAGAAGAAAGCTGACATTGAGAGGAGAATAATTGAATGTGGTGGATCTATTGTCCAGAATCCTGGTAGTGAATTCAGTCTTGTTCATATTATTACAACAGTCTTAGCAGTACTGATAGCAATGACTGATATACTGGCTGTCTAGATGGCAGTAGACTGAAGGTAGTCAATATTGCAGTCTTAAGAGCTAACTTGGTGTGTCTTGTATTCATCATTTGACACGCAGTGTTAGAGATATAAGTCCTGTGATAGGACAACACGCAGAATTGCAAATGTGTGTAATGTCAACAATACATGATCTATAAAAACCACTTTGCTGTTTAGTTATGACCACAAGAATAAGTAAGTAACTGAATGTCAATTTGTCTCTACTTACTGATTTTGTTGTCAATAATTTAAAACAGCAGCCGTTGTGCACTGATGTTGACAGATATGAGCACATTTTGCGTGTTGGCGGACAAGATGTCGTTGAAAGTGAGGAACATCATTGCTAAAGGTGTTTATGATGTTGTCAACACCGACTGGCTTCTACGCTGCATTCACCAACAGAAACTGCTGAAGTGGTAATCACCTTGTCTTACTGTGTCTGTACATTGTGCATATGGCATCCTAAGTCATGTGGTGCTTTTGTTGTTTTTGAAGGTTTTAAAATCGTGTCACTGAACATATCTCATTCTTGTATTATTTTTATGCCATGCTTGCTGCACTTCACTGGCTGACTTTTTTTTGCATAAACCAAAGTTTTCAACTGGATTTGAAATACATACTTCATGTTTAAAGCAAACTTTGATGGAAAAGTAAAGTGACAAAGAAGTACGATTTTTATCTCGGTTTAAAACCAGTGTTTTTTTACTGAAAATTGAGTTGAGTTTTAATTGAAGTTAAGCCTAAAATTTGATATATCTGACTTAATCTGAACAATTCTGTTTTTCAACTAGACACACGTGGTGGAATGTTGAACAGTGTTGTAATGTGAGACGTTAAAACTGCCAATGTTTAACATAGCTCATCGTGCATCTTGTGAACCGTTTTGTTATTGTCCAGGACGCCACTGGATGTGGTGCACACGTCAGAAGCTACGGCAGCAGAATTTGAACCAGATTATGATCGTTATGGTGACAGTTACTGTGACGACACCGACGTCGATATTTTAAAGAAGTCATTTGATAAAATTGAGCGAGAGGTTTAAATTTCAATATAATAAATAATCTTTGATGATACGCGTGTGTCTCTGACATTAAAACTAGTTATTCTGTTGCAGATATTTATTGCCCACAGTCTGTGTTTGTGAAACTTTTACTAACCCAGTTCCACATAGTACGTAGAGAGCTTTACACGATGGTGACGTCCATCTGTTTGACACCAGTCACACACATGTGAGGCTTGTGCGGAAACTGCTGAACCTATCAAAAATGCGTCATGCCATTTTGATTAAATTTTCATTGTTGACAGAAGACATCTTTCGCTACAATCTCCGACATTCTTTGATATTTGCGCTTTAGAGAAAAATGCATTTTTCAAAAATCTTTGTGAATAGGTCAAAAATGGATTGTCCTTTTCATTTCTACTTGGTGTACCAATAGTACTTGATATATCCTATTGCATCTTAACTACAAAATCAGGGATTGGCCCCGTAAATTTTTTGCTAGGGGTCTCTTAAAAGTATCGCTCATCTTCGGCTGCAAATCGTGTATGCCGCTGCCTTTGCTGTTATATGATGAACGGCCATCTAACAGCATCATTGTAACTGACACATTTTATTGCTTCCCCCCATTGCAAATGCTCCGCCCAGTGGATACATAACAGAGTGACACAGTGAAAATGTCTCCCCGGCACCGGTCAGGCGGACCGGGTTAAGCCATCGTTCGTAATTTTTGACATCCGGGCACTATGGCGCTAGCTGTACCCATATGGCAACAGTGGGCATCAAAGGGTTAACATTATGCCGGTGTCAGTTGCTGAGCAGTGACTACTGCACTGAGTCAAAGACTGATGAGTCTTGTGTGTCTGTTGTGTTCACAGCTACTGCAGTCAGTCAGCAAAGAGTTCATTGCAGATATTGAGATGCAGTACTTCCCACATGATTCACAATACGGCCTCTTTCGACTGTGCACGTTAGTGTTTTGTCATGTTAATGTAGTGCAACACCAACACTGCACTAGCACAGCAGTGATGGTATAGTCTTCAGTAGCGTGTGTCCGTGTGTATTTGCTATTAATGTATTTACTGATCAAGATTTCATTGTGAGATTTTCAGAGCTGCTGTGATCAAAGGTTTGGCACGTTCCAGGTCAGAAGGTCGAAGGTCAAGGTCACTGGGCATAAAAATGTGAAAGTCATTTTTTGGTGCTCATATTTATCACATGTGGATTGATTTGCATCAAAATGAAACCAAAACGATCCCTGTCTGTGTATTACCAGTACACAACACAACAGCAAGAATGTGTACTCTATTACGTATTTTGTACCTCTACCCTTTCATTTGCTTGAATTGATAATTTATAGAAAGTTCACATTTTATTGCAGAGATTACTACTGCTACAAGCTACTGATGGAACAGTTTTGAGATCCAGATGTAAAAGTTGAAGGTCACTGGGGATGAAAACGTTAAACCTTTTGGTTTTGAAAATTAATGCCTTCTGATTGGCCGATCAACCAGGGGTGGCATTGGGATTTATGCCATTTTGGACAATTTAGTATCTGCTACTGTGGCAGGCTGATGGAGACTGAATTTCTGCTGTTCTGGATTGGTCAATTTTAAAAGAAAACAACTTAAGAATTTGGTATTCCTCAGCTTCAATTGGAAATAATACTCTGCAAGTAGTGTTTCATTTTATACCACATGAAATAATGGGCAATTATTTGAAATTTTGAATGGAATTGAATACTTTCGCTGTACTCAAAAGTACATTAATAAGTACTTGTTAAGTTAAGTAGTTTCAACGGTTTTGTGGCATTAATCATACTTGACGTCATCTCCACGATCATTGCAACGTTTACATGCAGAACAAATGTTATTTCGATTATCTGGGTTACTTATGGTACACTTTTAAAGTCATGGAAATATGTCGGTTTTTGAATGTGCCTTGAACATTATAACTAGCGCCAGTTATCGATTCACCTTAGTTCATGAAAACGTAACTTATAATATTACACATGACAGTTCTTTTATGCAGTAAAGTTTTATTTATTGTGCGATTTGCATTGTGTCAGTTATTTTTATGAATTAATCAGTCAGTTAATGAGAGTGTTTTAAATGGCCTGTGTAAAAAACACCAAAAGATTCGCTTATTAGTCACATGTACTAGAATATGTTCATTACATGCACACTAACTGTTAGCCATAACTTCATATTGTTACCTTTTATTGTTAAGTATCAAATTTAAGCAAGCATTTCTGCATTGTTTGTGTTTAAATTTTGTAGCATTGCATTGTCTAAGAAGCTCGAGTTTTAATTCTTTATTAACTGTAGAACATATTCAGATTAATTGTGGAGATTTTATTGTCATTTGCCAATTTTTTATGCAGCTTCTAATCTCAAAGATCTCTTCCATAATATTCAACCAAACGAATAATTTATTTCCGGCATGACATAGCTGCTGATTGTGTGCTTAAAATTAGGGCTTTTAACGATTAAAAAAAATTTAATAGTTAACATTGTAATAATTAACGATTAATTAATAGTTAATTTTAGTTAATTTTGTAGCGTGTTATGGGCCTTGTGCCGCGGAAAATAATAAAATTAAAATATGGCTAATGCTTTGTATAACTGTGTTTGACTGTTCACTGTTTGTACTTAGGGTTACGTTTTTTACTGCACGTAGCTTGATTTTGTTCGCCATGTTGTTTACTTAGTTTTGTTTACATTTTGAGCCCCATATAAGAATAATAAAAAATTTTGTACTTCTATGGTTAACCCATGCGTAATAAATAAGTAAGAAAAAAGGTGGATGCGATTAATCGTTATCAAAAATTTTAATCGTTAAAAATTTTTAACGATTAATCGTCAAATTAATCGTTAAAATCTGCAGCCCTACTTAAAATGACGTAAAACTGTAACCATCCTTTCAATCAATCTAAGAGCTTGAGCTGTTGTTTACAGGGTGTATTTGGACAACTGTTCTGCTGATGTAAATTACGGGCCACGTTTGGAGTTGATTGGATTAACTCTTCGGTTGCATGGAGCAACAGTTATCAACTGCCTGACAGATGACATTTCGCACGTTATTGTCAGTTCCAGGTCAGGAACACTAGTTAATGTGAAAGACTGTGCAGTGTGTGTGAAGCTAAGCACAGGTTCTGAGCTATAAATACCAGCATTGTACAGCTAAATACTTGTAATAAATACGACATATGTCATCTTTGAATTGTTCATTTTTTATTGTAAAATATTATGCAATCAATTTCGTGGAATTTAGTGTTGGTGATATTTGATTTTATTGGTAAAAATACTCTTAAATTTGAAAAATATTTATTAGTTACTTTAACAGCCAGTTTGTACTGCCTTCACCAGAGCACTGATGACGATTGCCAAAAGCCATCACACTCCTATTATTATTTTATAGCATTAAAGTGAGCGCTGACTTGAGGAATTACTCGAGTTAGTTTGATCGACTATTGATTGATCTATGGTGAGATATGTATTGTTGTTATGATGTAATATAACTCATAAATGTCTTTTCCTCTTGACTGTAGATTAGTAATAAATGACAAACACTAGGCATATCAGAAGTGTATTAAAGTACAGTATGTAGAAGAAATATCCAAACTTGGTCTAGGTTTGTTGACTATATGTGATGCTAGACAGGCTGTATAAACTCCAAACCCATACTACCAGGGCCAACGTTACATATATTATGTGCGTGTACTGCAAAACCGTTAACATTTGCAAGGCCAACAGAAACAAGAACTTAGACGGCGTGTGATGGAGGTTATGGCGTGTGATGTGATGTTACAGTGATCTGTCACGTGTACCTCGACTGCGTGACTCCAGTCGTCGTCAGACAAAGCAGTTCCACATCGTGCTCAGCACGTGGGTCAATGACTGTATCAGTGCTGGCAAGCTGGTCAACGAGAGACACTATCAGCCGTCTCTTGAATGCATCTTCATGCACTGACAGCTCATAGTCTCTGTGATATTGTGTGAGACTGAGTGTGTTACCCTGTGATAACGGGTGTTACTCTGTTATACTGATACTGGGTGTCAGTATCATTACCCTATGCAGTCTTTCGTTCGTGTCATCGTCATCGTGGATAGTGAATTGTGCAATATTTTCACACAACACGCTTCTCACTGAACTGATTTTAGCATGCTCTGTTTCACGCTAGTCAGCTGGTTGCTGTGCCTTGATGTTGTTACGTTGCTTGCTGTCGCTGACGTCTACTCAGCATTACAGCATGTAGCTTTACATGCGTCATTCTTTAGTAACAGTAGAGTTCAGAGTCAGAATATCAATGGAAATTGTTACCCTGGTTTTGGTATTTTAAAAGTATTTATACATCAAAAACACATCGTTCATGCAGTCCAGTACCCGTGTACTTGACATCTTCACAAACTTCATAGCAGCTGGAGCTGGTGGAAAGTGGTTTGAAATTATGCACAAGTAAACTGAAGTGAGTTTTATTTCACACTTATGGCTCATTAGCCGAGCAGCTGAATAACCGTTTAAAAATAGAATAAGAAACAAGTGCAAATAAATGCATTACAAAATTACAAGGTACTAGTCTGGCCATGTCTGGAAGACTGATGGATGGTTAGTTGCTGCAGCTGCAGTGAGCAGCACTCGGTGATGATGATGATGATAGCGTTATTGTGATAATGTATTTTGTATGACATGTATACTGTTAGACTGTAGGAAATACAAGGTCTTTTATGAAGTGCCAGTTATGGCGTCAATTACACCATGTTATGTGATGCTGAATGTGGTAATTTCAGTGACAGTGCTTGAATTTCAACGTTAGCCATACGTACTATGCACTCCATGGGGAACTTTTTGTGTGTTTAGTGTCTTGTTTGGCACATTCTTGATGAGAATCGATGCAGAGGTTGGCTTTGTAATATGAAAGCTCTGTATTGGTGATTTGTAACAGTTTCAGCCGTGTTATGTACACATATAATAGTCTATAGTGGATGATTATCATGCATTAAACAGGCTCCTTATTTACAATCTTAGGCAGAGGCTTCATAATCGATCCTTGATAATCAAGACCAGTGCCACTGAGTTGGACTTTCTTACCCGTATGCTGTACATATTTTTAGCCTACATTTACATGTTTGCCCATTGTTTGTAGCTAAAGTCTGTCAGGCGCTTAATAAAAGAGTTTTAGCTTTATGCTGTGCTATCTTTTTGCTTAAACCTAAAGTTTTAAACTAGGTTTCAAACAAAATTGTGGTTTGAAGTGCAAAAAGTGGTTTAGTTTTAAAATTCGGTTCATAAACAATCAACTTATCATGTTTAAGTGTGTTAACTAGTTGACTATCAGACATTGAATTATGGTGTGAAATACTGCTGTGTTCTGCCTGGAAGCCATTATCCATTATCCATAAACGTTTACAAATATGACAAATATTACCTGATCCGCTGCAATTAATTTCTAATTTTTACATTGACATTATTGGCAATAATGTCAATGTAAAAATTACATATTAATTGCAGCTGATCACTTATTGGCAGAATTCACTGTTCCTCGGGACCATTCTATGCAATTTTGTGTGAATCTGTGCATTATTCTGGGAGATGAAGAAGAAACTATAAGTGGTTTTCTGAACACACGGTATACATTACATGTAGAAACCTTGCTGTTATTCAACAAACTGCCATGACACTCGCAGAAGCATTGCACATTCCATTTATCAGCTGGTTGATTAAAAACCAAACCAAACATCTGCATTGTGTTCGTTTTGGTGTTGTGTTCAGATTATGCTTGTGTTTAGAGCCGTAACTTTGCTTTTTGGAAAAAGTAGTTGCCCAGTGTATAACTGTATTATCATAGGCAATGTTGAACTTCCCATGGATTAGTTGTAAGAATGCATCGTAACTCGTGGCTTTGCTCTACTCATGTAATGTTATATTCAGCTGGCGGGCGCTAAATCCTGTGTGAGAACTACGTGGACGGTAGTCTAGTGGGACGGACGGTCAGTTCATCTGCAGAGGAATCGACAGCGCACGAAAGTCATGTTGTTGGTCTGCATACAGTTGCTGATACACGATTGAGGTCCACGCTTGTACGGCGTCACGTTATGCCTCGAGTCAGCGTCCAGCGCACCTGCAGACCCGTCAGACCAGGCCGGTCTTCGGCGCTGTTTGCGTGTTGTCGGCGTGTAGTCGGCGACAGACGGCCGCACCCTGTGACGTCGTAACTCGCCCTCGGTGACAATAGACAGTCCCTGTCTCGTACCGTCCACCGACAATGGTTTCTTCTCACTCCAGTCATCTACGCCAATACACTAGCTCTGCAGCTGACATTCGAATGAACAGTTGATTGTTTTTAATCATCCACCCTTTTTAGCCCAATAGCCGCGCTGAGTGTTGCGTCTGTCGTCGTCTGTCTGTCTGTACGGAATGTATTGTGGCTAAACGGTGCGTCCTAGAGCAAAAGTTACTATTGACAGCTGCCCTATAGGGAGTCGTATATGAGAAATCGATTGGTACCAAAATGAATGACCTTGACCTTTGTTTAGAGGTCGTTTCAAGGTCACGTCAACAATTGCGCTACATTTGACGTTGAATATCTCGGAAATCGTTAGAGATAGAGGCTTGGTTCCAAAGGACCACCGAATCACCAATAGGAAATGGCGTATGGGCTGGGCTATCAAATGGTCACGTGACCGATCACGTCACGTGACCCCCAAAGGTGCTGTGAGGCAGTACGGTCGGCTATCCTAGCGTCAGCTTGGCTTCTTGTCCATCAACTAGCGGTAATGGTATCGACGATATTTTAGTGGCGAAACAACTATGATGTAGTCTTTGCTGGATCCCCAGCCACATTGGTATTGCAGGTAATGAAAAGGCTGATCAAGCTGCTAAATCTGCGTTAAACTTACCCAACATCACTTCCTACCCATTACCATATTCCGATATTACATCTTCTATTAAAAACACCTATTCACCAGCTGGCAACACCTTTGACATAATTCAACTAGTAATAAACTCAATAACATCTATCCTACTCTCCCTATTAATAGTAACTATCCCAAAGATTAGTTAACTCGCCAAGAACAAACTCTTTATAATCGTCTTCGAATAGGTCACACATATTTAACACATTCTTACCTCCTGAAGGATGAAGATCCTCCAATATGTATACCTTACAATTCTCTGTTAACTGTAGAGCATATACTCATCAGATGTAGGCTATTGACTTTGATATCATTCGCCAGAATTTCTATACAGCTTCTAATCTCAAAGATCTCTTCCATAACATTCATCCTAAATCCATAATTTCTTTTGTACACGCCATTGGCCTTACTAACAAACT
>Ga0056114_1001706_pt1 | contig 10380 bp, 6 predicted proteins | sample WorMetHERISLAND1_FD_77005 | JGI IMG/M metagenome (GOLD analysis project Ga0056114, IMG submission 77005) | Marine gutless worms symbiont microbial communities from Max Planck institute for Marine Microbiology, Germany - Olavius loisae HERON... ... | reverse complement strand
CTTCAGTACTTTGATACTGTTGGTTGGGTCTTTTGACCTGTAAAAACCGTCTCCCATATAACCTATACTGTGTTGGAGGGGACATTAAACACTGCACAATCCAATCCGAAGGATAATTTTCGGAAACCAGGCTTGAAATGGAAACCAGTAACAGTGTTAGCAACAGAAGGCAACAGTGCATGAAAATGCAAGTGAAGTGAGTACCGTAAGAAAACTTATCAGGTGCAGCTTTAGTAGTTAGTCGCAATGCACCGCGATCTCAGCACCCGAACAAAAATGTCTAACTAATGTCAGCTGGAAGGCTGTTCCACAGCTTTAGACCTGCAGCTGCAAAACACCTGTCTCCATAGGTGCTGTATGTTCGTCTCACCTCGAATGCTGCTCTTGTTGGAGATGTGTACTGTAATGTCGCCTGAATAACAAAGTTACTGCTAGGTCCACTACAGAATGTGTGCTCCGAGTGTCAGATAGTTGTGATGTATTTTTCCTATTGAGGTTGAGATCTCTATTAGCAAAACCTTCTGTTTACACATCAATAGGTTGTCGTGCTGTCAGTTACACTGATCCACAAATCTGGAATGCTATCCACAACTTGCCATCAGTCAGTTCTTTCAAATGCAATGTTAAAACATTTTATTTTGCTGCTACCTTTTTATTTTTTTTAAAATTTTTGATTTGCCACATGCCACCAATGACTGCCCGCACCTGTGATTCTGTCAACTGACAGACACTGTGCGCGTTACAAATTATTTGTATTGTATTGTGATGTTCACTGCAGACTTAAAACTGATCTCTTTCACAAATCCTGTTCTACATAGGGGGGTACCGCGGCGGCAGTCCCACCGCCGTTCAGGCCTAGCGACCCTGCCCTCTGTGGGAGCTGTCCCCTAGTCACCCCATATTAGTGTAGACTAGGGGACTTGCTGTGTTAGTTTGTGTAACGGTTATTTGTATACTATTTTGTGTGTGTATTTTCTGTTTTCTTTGTGTTGTTTGGGTTTTTCCTTTGCAGCTTTCTCCTTCAGTACTTTGATACTGTTGGTTGGGTCTTTTGACCTGTAGAAACCGTCTCCCATATAACCTATACTGTGTTGGAGGGGACGTTAAACACTGCTCAATCCAATCCTGTCCTCCATAGTCTTCTGATTCCTTGCGGACTGCCTTCACAGATCTAGACCTGTTATGACAAAGTGTGTAGCCCAGTATGTGATTTGTAGGGTGGACAGTGAGGGTTGGAAGGAGTTTGTGACAATGTGTATACCCACGTATGTGATGATGTGTAGGGTGGACAGTGAGGGTTGGAAGGAGTTTATTACAAAGCCGTCACTGCCGTATGCATTAAGACTGCTGGCTGGATTGTGTGCTGGCCATGATCCCACTCAGGTGATTGTCATTGACACCTTTTTTAGTCATTCGTTTATATAATGTTATTTATGTTATGCTATATAATGTTAGTCTCAACATTTTTCCAGAACATCCAATATGAATGACACTGTATAGCCTGATTGTGCTGATGTGCCGCTAATAAACTACTCACTCACTCACAGTACTCACTCACTCACTATATCGCGTCATAAACTTTCTGCTATTAAACTAGTTTTTATTTCTGTGTAAAGTGGCTGTCCTACCTGCTGTAAGCAGTCTGCTCGGTTGCCATGTTTGGATTTTTCTGTGGATTTTCTGTTTAGTTTTGTTTTCTGGCACTATTACCGGTATAGCTAGATGTGGTCATAAACTGGTCGTCAATACGTTGCTCTGCTGAAACGCGGCCTTCTAGACGGAGCATATCAACTCTGAGCAGTGTATCCATGCCGTCTGTGGCAGCTGTTCGATGAGCTGATATGTGTTTGTCAGACCTACATCACTACTGTCTCGACATTATCTTGTCTGGGCATTGATGCTCTGGTCTGCGCCCTGTTTCAACATTGTCTACTTCGACAACCATGTCCAGTTCCATGCCGTCTGCCATTTGACTGTTATTATTTCATCATTAAAGTACCATTGAACTGACTACTTCTGTTAGTTAGGTGTCTGGCCTTGCAAACTGCAATAATGCCAGAAAAGTAGAAGTTAGTAATAGCAGTGGCTCTAATATCAGTGAGAAGACTCACTGGTAATGTGTGTGGTCAGGTGTCTATTGGTCAAGTGATCTTACCAGTTCTTCACAACCTTGAACAAGTGTCGTCAGACGAGCATGTTGGGTCACTGGCTGAAAATCTGCTCGAGGCGCTGAAAGAAAATGAAAAAGTGTCGTCCAAGGTCGTCGCGTTATTGTAATGTTGATAATTAACACGGCGACGATGGCAGGCAGTGCAGTGGGAGATTTTTTAAACTGTTTTTTCTTATTGTCACCTTATCTTGAGGTTTTAATTCAGCTTTTCGTCGTAAGTTTTTGTGTTAATTTTGAACCGAAGGGCAAAAGATAAAGCACTCAGACTGCGGTTAAATTTGACTTTGAGAAGCATGTAGGAGACACCTGTTGAGATGTCGTTATGTCTGCAATATTGGAACAAGACTGGTCAAATACACACAATGTGCTTTTTTTATCTGAAATATGACAGATACGATACAATACGATGCTGTAAGAGTGTTTTACGTGGACTAAAAAGCTGAGTGTGATCAGCTTAATCTAGCACATATAACCAGAAAAATATGTAACAAAAATACATATAAATAGAAGAAATTAAAACAAACAAGGGCCAAGGGCAGTGTCAGGTCTCTGGCCAAGAACCATAAAGACTGACCAAAATGGAATCAGCCTATGGAGGAAAGGATTTGTGAAAGAGATGGGTTTTAAGTCTGGAGTAGAAGGCAGAGGGAGTGACAGATGGTGAGAGCAAAGGTGCGGATATGTGCAGGATGAGGTGAGCCAGGAGGAGAGTGAACCGAATGAGGTTGACGGAATGAAGAAGGGAGCTGATTCTATGGGTAAGGTTATGCCTAAACACAGGAAAAGCTACAAACATGCTAAAACGAAAGGATACAAAATAAGGAGACAATATACTGAATATTGCAATAGACAGTAGCTGCAGCTGGTGGTGTTGTCAGTGACAGTGTATGATAGATGTCATTGCCTGTAATTTCCAGCATGAACCAACACAAATGACACTGTATAGCATAATTGTGCCGATGTGCCATTAAGAATCTATTCACTCACTCATTCTGACACTAGCTGCCTGTATGGTCAAGTGTGTCTGATAGCTGCCTGTATCGTGGTGTGTATGTACGGTAGATTGAAGAAGTGAGACAACAGACTAAGGCGGAGAAGAAGCGGATGGCGATGGCAATGAGAGAGAAACAGCTTGTACAGCTTGGAATGATGGTACCAGTTGTATATTGTCATCGTCCCATTACTCAGTCTAATATATTTACCTTAACTTAGACCTTAGTTCATCCCGCATCCAGATGGCTGCAATGGGCCACACGTCGACGCCATTCTGCTTTATCGTTCGCCAGTTCCTCAGCTTCTTCCCAGGTCAAGTCCATATTCTTGAGGTCTCCTGTCCACCCATCTTCTTATTCAGTCATATTACTCATAGTCTAGTCTCAGTTGAGCTGTCACAAACTACGTTCCCACTTTGTCTGTAAGGCGCCCTTGTAATGTCTACTGACATGTTACGGCGCCTTACAAATATTGTCGTTTTATTATTATTATTATTATTACCCAGTTCTTCCTCGGTCGTCCTGGCTTTCTCTTGTAACCTCTCAGTTCCCAGTGTGCTGCCTGACGAGCTGTTCTAGAGTTGTCCATTCTCAAGACGTGTCCCAGCCACCTGAGCCTTCTTTCTTTAATTATATCTTCCAGTTTCTATGAACCAGTTTTCTTTCTGATGTCTTCGTTTCTGACCTTGTCCTTCCATTTAATCCCCAACAGTCTCCACTGGAACTTATAGTGAGCTGCTTCTAGTTTTTCATAGCAAGTTTGTTTTAAACCGTTTGAGACTGTCCCTGAGAGGACTGAGTACAAGCTTGGTGTGATGGTGTACCGGTGTCTGCATGACCGGGCACCTCTGTACCTCGCTGATCACCTCATCCCAGCCTCTGATGCTGCTCCTCGCCGTCTTCATCTATGATCCGCTAACCTGAATCGTCTCACTGTTCCTCGCTGCCGACTTACCACGTATGGCTGTCGGGCTTTTCATCACGCTGGCCCGACAGTATGGAACTCGTTGCCAGATGAACTTAGAAATTCTGACAGTTTTGACGGCTTTAACCCTTTGACGCCCACTGTTGCCTGGATGCCTGGATGTCAAAAATTACAAATGACGGCTCAACCCGGTGTGGCATAGCTGTTCCCATATGGCAACAGTGGCCATCAAAGGGTTAAGTGATTTTTTTGAAAACAGTTCTTTTCAGTCGTTACTATTGTGACCAGCACATTAGAGGTTTTCTAACAAGATGTGCTATATAAATCTACGTTTTACTTACTGCCTGACTGACTGGAGAGAGTGTGCATGTGATGTGTTAGACCAATGAGAAGGGTCAGGTGACGGTGAAGGGGGCCGTACTGAAACAGATGGAGGAACTCAAAGATGAGACTGGGCTGACGTGCTGTATCTGTCGAGAGGGCTATCATAACCAACCAACGAAGGTGTGTCGTACCAGATTTTGCTTCATCTTGCTAGGTTCACTCACTGTGCATGGATTTCTTTGTGTGCGTTAGATTTATTTGCTTATGTTTCCATTGTCTTGTATTATATGTGCATGCATGTTGAATTATTGTAACATGGTGAGGTGAGCCTCATGCGTTAATTAACACGTTAACAGGCGATTAAAATTATTAATCGCATACGTTAACGCGATTAAAAACGTTATTCTTTCGACCGCTCTAATTGTAATGAGTCTGGTGCCTGTCAGGTGCTTGGTATCTATACATTCACTAAGAGAGTGAACCTTGACGATGGAGAAGCGAAGCCTCGCCGTGCCCAGGGTTACAGCACCGTATCTCACTTCAACGTGATACACATAGAATGTCACCTCGCCGCTGTGAGGTGAGCAGTACAGCCATCGGGCCAGCTAACATTTCTCCATGTTGTCTGTCTGTCGGCTGTTGATCACTGATTGCCAGTAAGTACTGTATATAGTGAGCCATGACCATGCAATTGAGACATGATATAAACCAGTAAATGACAGCTGATTTGCCAATGGTTGATTTGTAATGAGAAAGATATGGATGGTCGAGCTAGGGTAACAACAGATGAGGAGCGGGTTCTGAACAGGTTGTGTAGGTAGTCAGGTTGGTTGGCTGACAGATGATGTGACTTTTGTTAGAATGTCCTGTGAACGATACATGGTGTTTTTATTATTGATATTGATTTTGTCAATGTTCGGTTGGCTGGTAGTTGCTCGGCCAATAGGGGGTACTGCGGCGGCAGCCCCACCGCCATTCAGGCCTGGCAAACCTGCCCTCTGTGGGAGCTGTCCCCTAATCACCCCATTTTAGTGTAGACTAGGGGACTTGCTGTGTTTTTGTGTTTATATGTGTGCTTATTGTATTTTTGTGTTATTGGTGTATTTTTTGTTCCTTCAGTGCTTTGATACTGTTGATTGGGTCTTTTGACCTGTAAAACTATCTCCCATATAACCTATACTGTGTTGGTGGAGACGTTAAACCCTGCTCAGTCAATCAATCAATGCTCGCCGGTCATTGGTTGACTGGTCGATGGTTGATTGGTGATGCTGTGTAGACACGCTCGTGGTCGTGAGGAGTGGGAGAGTGCTGCCCTACAGAATGGCAACACTAAGTGTAACGGTCTGCTGCCGCTGTGGGGTCCACAGGTCGCTGAGTCGGCCTACGCCAGCTGTCTCGCTAGGTCTGTTGTTACTGATTGACATTTCTTGCCGAAACATCCTGTTGACTAGGTCACTTGTTATTAGGAGTTAGTAGCAATGAAAAGTTCAGTTTATTGCTGGAGTTCTTTTAGACAGCATTGACTGTTGAGAAGTTGGTAGAATTTACAGACGTAGTTTTCATGGTACCGTGTTGTGGGTAATTAACGGCAACAATGAGTGATGCCTTACATCGCGCAGAGTGGTCTGTCTAACTAGTATTTGTGTAAGTGAGTGAGTAACAAGCTGCATTAAAGATCCAATCGTCAAAAGTGCAAAGAGATGAGTCTTAGGCGGCTGGAGGAAACTGACAGGCAGTGCAGACGCGACATAATGCGTGGAAGTTGAGGGACTTGTATGTTACACTGAACGTTTGTGTTTCTAACACTCTGGCGCTCAGCCCTGAGCGTTAGAGTGCCCGGATGTCAAAAGTTACTAATGAGTGGCTTAACCCGGTCTGGCACAGGATGCTTTATAGCTGTACCCGTATGGCAGCCGTGGGCGTCAAAGGCTTAACTCCAGCAATCGACATGGCGTGACAGTGTCCTGGTATTACTCTGTGTCCTCAGGCACAACACATATCTTCAAGAGTGCACAGCCGTGAGAGACGCTACGTACGCTTACACAATTCATGACCTGAAACACTTGCTGGTGAAGTTTGCTTTGGAGAAGTCGTTCAGTGAAGACAGTGGCGGCGGTGGTCGTGAGAGCAACATGTACCTCGTCCCATACATCATGCACATGGCGCTCTACGTTATCAACACGTCAGTCTCAAGCTCTCTCTTACTCTAATACTAATAACAAGAAGCCAAGCTGTCGCTAGGATAGTGGACCGTACTGCCTCACAGCAGACTATCTAGTAATTAGCGAATGTTGCTAAATAGCATCTCCAGCTGTTTTCGATCTTGACCTTGACCTTTTAGGGTCATGTGACGTCATCGGTCATGTGACCATTCATGATGCCATAGGCCGTTTTCTGTTGGTGGTCCTTGGCAACCGAACCTCTGTCTCCAGGTGTTTTCGAGATATTGACCATATGGAGCTGATAATGAGACGAGACCAGAGACCGCGAGGAATGACGTTATCAGGCTGTTTGTCTGTACAGGACAAGATCGGTGACGCGAGAAGAAAAGAACCTGTCAAACTTTCTCAAGCGTCCAGTTGACAAATGGGTCGAGAACAGTTTTGAGGTACAACAGTAGCTCGGCTCTGATGTGTGACGATTCATTTTATTTCACAGAACAGAAGCAACAAATAAAATAACAAGAAAGATATGCATACTGAAAGTGTTACATAGGACAGAAAGGCCAGAGGCACATGCAACTGATTGAAGCTGTCTGCAACTGTGGATCTCTACAGTTTCGTGTAGTATTTATTGTTCATCCGGCTGCCCATAGATGGTTTACCAGTTTACTCTTTATGAGTATGTTGGTGTAAGCAGAGCGACTGAGCTTCGTGTGGGAATTGTTAGTGTGACTGGTAATATAAAAGCTCGGCTACCATAACCAGCGTCAATAGCCAACCATCACCCTGTTGGTTTTCTTATGGCATAGGTTAGCCGTATTTCTTGCAAATGCATCTGCCAACTACGAAAGTACTGATAGACTTCACTGGTTTTGAGTATGCTGGTCCAACCTGGATAGAGAAAATAACTGGGATGACAAGCCGATAGACGAATTGGCTTGTGTACTGCTAAGCTTTAAGTGACCACATCCATGTATATGGCACACCATCGCAGCAGTGGTCGAATGACTGGAATGATACCCTGTTCAGCCATACTAATTTCACGCCACCAATGCGGGCTAGCCTAGTATATGCTGCACGCTGCAGAGTAGGGGGTGGCAATTGCTGACTTCGTGAAAATAGCCAATAATGCTACTGATATGCCATGAGCGTGGCTAGCACAAGTAACAGCGACGTCTCTGTGAGGCTGAAATGTAGCGTTGGCGTGATATTGTAGCCGGAAGGAGCGATGTATTGGACCGTGATGGCGCTGCATATCTACGACGAACCCAACTGGAAACAAGTGCGTCTTCCACTGCTGAAACGTATCATCGTCCTCGCTCAGTCGCGACACACTTCACCAGGAGGAGCCACCAGGTCAGTTCCAAGTGTCACAGACCTTATGTTGCTAACGTGTTACGATACGATACGATAAGAGTTTAACATGCACAGAATGCCTGATGGTGTGGTCGGCTTAGTCTAGCACATGTAATTGAATAAACGAGAAATTGAAACAAAAAAAGCCAATGCACAGTAAACAGGGATGTTATCAAGGACTTGAGCCTCAAGGCTAAGGCCAGGACCAAGGACTCCTTAAGGACAACCAGGGCTAAGGTCAACATCCTTGCACATTGGTAGGAATATGGACGACTTTTTCGTCGTCGTGAATTATATAAGACCAGTTGATAGATAGTGTCAGGGCCACTGTAGCACATCAAGGTCAGGACCCTCAAGCAAGGCTCTGAACCAAAGACCACAGTTTTATCCTTGAGGACAGCAGCCTTGATAGTAACTGTAATGTAATTGAGTGGATGCCGCCGTACAAATGGAACCAGAAGATCGTTACTCTGCTACTGGTACTGCTGCTAGTAGAGGACAACTGCGCTGTGCCAACTCTCAAACACTTGCTGAACATGTAGTTGTTCTGGAGACAAAGAACCTTCACCAATAACAGACTGCAAGTCTGGAACAGTTTGCCGCCCATTTACAGACAACGCAGGCAGTCACTGAAGACACACTGTCATTTAGACAGTGAGGTCACAGTGCGTGGTATCTATGCTGTATAGAAAATAATATGCTTACTTTCTTGCTTGCTTGCTGTTACTTTTGATGATGATTCAACTGGTGATCGATCAGAGTTACTGGATTTTAAGTGGATCTCCCAGAATAGAAATATGGCGTTTCAACTAAGAACAAACAGTACAATTCACCCTTTGACGCCCACTGTTGTCAGGGCTGAGCGTTAGAGTGCCTGGATGTCAAAAATTACAAATGACAGCTTAACCCGGTCTGGCACAGGAGCTTAGTAGCAACAGTGGGCGTCAAGGGGTTAGGCTAACATTGTACATCAACATAAATGTCACATCACATTCTGCCAATGACGTGAAAGGTAAGGTATTATGTGTGCTGTAGTTTGACTGATAAAGCCGTGAAAGACTACAGCGTCTACAAGTCTTACCTCATGTTCTTCGGTCTCGCAAACTGTCTGCCACACATGCTGTTTGCGGTGAGTTGAATATTCAAGTGACCGTCGTTATTTTTACCATCATCTGGTCTTGACGAGCCTCCTATATGCTCATCTCTAGTGCGTCTCGTTTTGCCGAGCCCAGTGTGTGTAGTGGCTGCGTGTAGTGCAGGGATTGAATTCAGCCGGAACGGCATCACGCAACCTGTGTCTGGCGTTCCACCACCTAAAGTTGTCGCTCCACCACCCGGCGATGCCATTTGATCAGCTGATTTTCAGGAAAATTATTAAAGCTGTTGCTGCCAGAGGTCACATTTTAAGGGTTAAATGCACCAAATTCTATTTCGGCTGGGGATCCACCCTAGACCCCGCTGGAGTGCTTACAGTGCTCACCCAGACCCCCCTAGCAGGATTAATGGAATCTACTGCTGAAAAGTACTTTTAGTGGGCTACAATTTTGTCGCTGACAATAAGGGTCTGTCTTCATTTGTTTAGCCTTTGTTCATCCCATATTTGCGAAATCACGTGAAATTTTTCAAGATAATTTTAACTGACAGCAGTTTAAGGTCATTGATCCTGGAGCCAATAGAAAGCGCAAGTTTCTGTTAGTTGTTGTTTGAACAATTCTTGTACTGTTCTCGAGATGTTGACGCATAGAACTAGAAAATAGCTTGTTTTCCCACCCCACCTTTGTTTGATGCCCCTGCTCAGTTTTACAACAGTGAACTATGTGGTCACTCATGGATGTTAGTCGTAGTTAGCTGTTTAATATCACTCAGCATGTATGTTTGTTTGTGTAGAAATGTCGGGTGGATTCTGAGTCGAGCTGGAGTGTATCGTTGGCTGACTACATCCGTAACAACGACCAGTCGCTACAGGACGCATCAAAGAAGGTTCTTGCGATGTTCCAGGATGAGTTGATGCCTTGCGAGACATTCGCCGAGTTCTGTGATGTCGCCGGTACGCTACAGTACTGGCTCAGTCGGCTACAGACTAGACTAGATCACTTGTATCTGTTACAGCTGTATGTAGCTAACCCTTTGATGCCCACTGTTGCCATATGGATACAGCTGTAAAGCATCCTGTGCCAGACTGGGTTAACCCGTCATTTGTAATTTTTGACATCAGGGCACTCTGACGCTCAGGGCTGAGCGTCAGAGTGCCCGGATGTCAAAAATTATAAATAACTGTTTAATCTGGTCTGTCACAGTATGCTTTATAGCTGTACATGCCCATATGGCAACAGTGGGCATCAAATAGAGCTATATATCACAGATAACAACAGTAACAAGAAAGCTGTGCTATAGCAAAGATGACCGCGCGATGCGCGCTATATAAGTAGATCGTGAGCTGTTGTGAGATAT
>Ga0056114_1001705_pt1 | contig 10382 bp, 12 predicted proteins | sample WorMetHERISLAND1_FD_77005 | JGI IMG/M metagenome (GOLD analysis project Ga0056114, IMG submission 77005) | Marine gutless worms symbiont microbial communities from Max Planck institute for Marine Microbiology, Germany - Olavius loisae HERON... ... | reverse complement strand
GATTTCGGCTGAGACTCTGTCACTAGCAGGGTCTGGGGCCTTACAGCGCTCCCCAGACCTTCTAGCTGGATTTCAGGGGTCCTGTTTATAAAGTGGAGGGAGTGGAGGGAAAGGGAGGGAGGGGAAGAGAGGGGAAGGATAATGGATGGGAGGGGAAGGGAGAAGAGAGGAAAGGAGGGGAAGAGGAGGAACTGGGAGGAAGGGAAAGAAAGGGGAAAGGAAGAGGACTTGAAGAACCTCTGGTTTTGCTCTCCCGGAGATTTCCTAGCAATGCCACTGAACGCTAATTGTACAAATATGGAAAACACTTCGTTCCCAAAATAATCACCGTATCTCCATTCCGTCTTAACGTTTGTCATGTGATTTGCAGCCAAAGTTGATTGAACTTTTAAATAGACGGCAAAGACCCCTATAAAAACTTCTGCACCGCACCATCTAGTGGAAAAATTTTAGCGACAAGACAACCCCCAATTTTTTGGCAATCTTGCAAACTAGATGGAAAAGTGGTGCTCCATTTTGGAGCAATAAGCAAAAAATGGATTAAAAAACAGACAAATATCGAACTAGAAGGAGTTAGTGGGAGTACATATCTCTGCCAAGTGATTTTATAAATTTCGGTGTCATGTGATCCTGGCCACCACCCCTTTTCCAAAAATTTTAAGGGATCATGTCTGAACTCTATCTGGAAACGTGTGTCAAATTTGAAGTTCGTAGCTTTAACCATTTTGGAGCTATTAGCATTTAACACACATCTGATTGACCGTTTTCAATTCTCTCGGAATTTCGTGTGATTTTGCAGCAGATTTGGGTGGGAACAACTGTTAAACGAATGTCAGCAACAGAATTGCAGCCCACTAATTGTGCTTTTCAGCGATGTTGATATTGCTCAGCGTTCCCCTGCTAGAGGTCTACAATCACAATACAGTGGACGAAAATGGCAACTTTCATCCTATACACGCGAAAATATCTCGCAAACGATAAGTGTACGGCCACGGTTACTATTAACCATCAATAGGAAGTCGCATATTGGCTGTTGAATGTCGACTTGGAGCATCGTGCATCGATGAGCTTGGGGATCTTGACATTCAACTTTCGTATTTTTATGAATTTCAAAGCATATTTGTACAATTATGCGAGTTGATGTATAGGTTAACAAATAAATTTACATCTAATATGGTCAGTTATTCATTTCGTTGAGTATTTTAAACGATAGCTGCCACTCCCAATGATATTATTGTGGGCTGTTTCGTGCGTTGAGTTGTTGAAGAATTCTTCACTAGGGTTCTACATACAGTCACTGCTGTCACGTGCTTACCTTTATTGGCTTTGCTTCAGCTAGGCTTTCTTGTATAAATCACTTATTGCGTTGTCTATGTGCTGTGTCTGACGCTGGTGACTGCAGGGCCTCAAGGTTCGCCAGGCGACACAGGTGCCAGTGGAAGACCCGGCCCGAGTGGAAGTCCAGGAGAGGTCGGTGATAGAGGACCTGCAGGACCAGTGGGACAGCCAGGCCAGAGAGGTTTCACTGGAGAACCTGGTCCTGCTGGAAGCCCTGGAGCCGTGGGAGAAAGAGGGTTCACTGGATTCAGTGGACCTTCTGGATCACCTGGACCTAGTGGCCAGCGTGGCGAAGTTGGACCACAGGGACCCACTGGAGCGACAGGACAGCCTGGACCACGAGGCAATGCAGGATCACCTGGACAGGATGGACAACCAGGTGTTCCTGGACCAGTTGGTGATATAGGTGAGATGATGCTCAGCTTTTTATCTGTCGCACTGCTATAGCACGGCATAGGACATTATTATAATAATCTGTCCCATGCTATGCTATAGCAATGCAATATAAGATCGCCGGGGTAGAAATTCGATGATGCCTTCCCCTATTTTACTTTGAGTTTTCACCACTCCCAATGCATTTTCAATGGGACATACAAACACTGCTGTATCGACGCCCGTTGATTGGCTGTGGCTTCAGGGTGTCATACATGCATATCATCAGCATAGTCGTGGCAGTCATAGCTGAAAAAAGTGACAATGTCGAAGAGCTCGACCATGAACCAAATAGTGCCAAGAACAGAGCCACCAAACACCAAACAATAAAATCACGAGCTCTGTGAGACAGCCATCATGTAACACCTGTAGCCAGTTGATAATAAATGACGCATAATGTCTCAGTAACAATGCGAGATAGAGGGTTGGTTACAATAGACCACCGATAGAAAACCACTCACTGTGGGTCTTATGGTCATGTGATCAATGACGTCACGTGACGTCAAATGGTTAAGTTAATGACCTCCAAATGTTTGAGGCTTAATATCTCGGACACCGTGCAAGATACAAGGCTGGTGTTATTGGACTACTTATAGGAAACCACTCACTTATGGTCACGTGGTGGATGACGTCATTGGGCCAATGACGTCATGTGACGTAAAACGGTGACAGTATAATGCTATGTTAAAATATGTACCCTTCTTGACCAACAATGGTTGTAGCGAAGTATTAATGAAAGAACGTTAAATGCAACATAGAGCGTGGCAATAGAACAGATAACTCATTCTGTAGAATGTACATGTCTAGTTGCACCTCAAATAGTAAGAACAATTTGACACTTGTTGGAATCATAATTGTGATTATAGAAAGCTGTTCTATCACTGACAAATCATCCAATTCCTGTAAAAGCATCACATGATTACTATGTGACATTGCAAGTTAAAAGTGTCTTTATGCAGTCTAGTGTTAGGGATTGGTGCCAGAATCTTACACTCTCAATGTAACGTTGTCATCTGGCTAACATGTCATTATTACCTTTTGTGTTTACACGTTTATGTATTCATGCTTTTCAGAACATATGTGTAAACGTCCATTTTACTATATTTTATGCGTAGCTGACAAGTGTGATGATATGACAGGGGTGAGGGAGTACTTCAGGCGCACTTCATTGCAAGGCACACTTAATTGAAATCCTAGTTAAATCCTAGGTATGCTTTGCTCACAAGTGACTTCGAGTGATAGCGTCAAAATTTTGTAAACCATGTTTATTTCTGAGAAGATGAGTTTTAGGGCTATGATGCAAAGGACAAGCATTATTTGTTTGATATGAAGCGACCACAGTTTCTCTGCAGCTTTACCTGTTGTATTATAAACGGTAATAAATAGGCAAAAGTGTGGCGTAACAAAGACACTCGAGTCCATAATGATGTTCGTGATGATGTTGAGACTTGAGTCCATGTTGTTGTGTCTGTTAGTGTTATCTGTGCATTGCATCCTGAATGTGTGTACTACTGTTAACAGGCTCTCCAGGCAGTAACGGTGCACCTGGGCCACGAGGTCCAAGTGGACCTTCTGGTTCTCGAGGAATTACCGGAGCAACTGGTATCCGTGGATTGGTTGGTGATAATGGGTCGCCTGGCCCAGACGGCAGTCCTGGTCCAATAGGCGCACCGGGTGCAGCCGGTGCCATTGGTAATCCAGGAAATGCTGGTTCTCCAGGACAACCAGGACCAGTTGGACCCCAGGGAGCCACTGGAGCACCTGGAGGCAGAGGTAGTCCTGGATCTGATGGTGAGCAAGGACAGAGAGGTGCGCCTGGTTCACCGGGTGCTCAAGGTGCTGCTGGTGACAGAGGTGACGCTGGACCTGATGGTCCAAATGGTCCTTCAGGGCCAAGAGGTAGTCCAGGAGCACCCGGATCACAAGGAATTCCTGGACCTCCGGGTTCCAATGGAGATACTGGTCTACCAGGAGCCCAGGGTCAGCCAGGAGTTCCAGGTGAGATAGGACAACCAGGACAACAAGGCGCTGATGGTCGTAGAGGTGACAGAGGCCCGAAGGGTTCAGCAGGTCAACCTGGGAATATTGGCAGTCCTGGCGGAAGAGGTTAGTGTTGTGAATACGTGTGTTGTTTATCAGTGAGAAAGCAGATTGTAACTGTCTATATAACTGTCATCATATTACGCTGATATCTTAGATGTTTAGCTGATTCTGCAGTTTTCCAGTCCCCTGCAACTTTAAGCTTTGTTGATTACTGTAATGTGATATGTTTAAAAGGCAAACATATAGCTCAATTCTTTTACAGAGTTAAGTGGTCAAGTGCTGTAGAATACAAGGTATAGATTTTCAACAAACAATATGTTGAACTGCAAAAATATGGAATAAAACATATAACAGGTGAGAATTTTACAAACAGAAATTTGAGTTATTTTGAGGTATGTTAACTGCTGAATGCAATAGTGTTTATTTGTATTTTGATACATTGTGAATACTGTCAATTGCAGGCATCACTGGAGCGACAGGGTTCACTGGTGCTCCAGGTGGTACTGGCCTTCAGGGTCAACAAGGTGAGAGAGGTGACACTGGTCAGATTGGACGTCAAGGTAATGCTGGCAGCCCGGGATCACCAGGCAACATCGGTCCAGCTGGGCCTAAAGGGACAGCTGGTACACCAGGCTCCCCAGGACCGTCTGGTGAAAAAGGTTCAAGAGGTTCTCCTGGACCTGCTGGTGCCATTGGTCCACGCGGTGATCGTGGTGACGATGGACTGCCAGGCGACATTGGCAGCCCTGGAAATCCAGGAAATCGTGGAACACCTGGACAACCTGGAACAAGGGGAGAGAACGGTGTAGTTGGCTTTACTGGACAACAGGGACGCCAAGGATCAGCCGGAGCAACTGGTGGCACTGGAGTGAGCGGTGAGCCCGGATCACCTGGACCTGCTGGACTACCTGGACTGGCTGGTAGCCCGGGTCCTAAAGGTGTGTCTGGTTCCATTGGTGCTGCTGGTAGCAGTGGACGAAAAGGTTTCCAGGGTAGTCCAGGTCCACAGGGGCCACAAGGCAGGCAAGGCGACGCCGGAGCAACTGGTACTCCAGGAGATGAAGGTGAAACTACATTATTGTTGTATGTATTTGAAAGAATATAATTCATTTGATGGTGACTCGCAGTGAATTACACTGCGTTATGTCAATAATATTAAATGATTTGCGTTAATTCCTGTCTGACCTTCGCTGGAGAATGACCTCAGGTCGGGCAACAAGCGCAAGATTTCTTTTCCATGTCAGGATATTTCTGTTGTACTTTTCGATTTTAATCCACTTGCGTTGCATGAGAGTTTTGTTTTAGCTCACTGCGTGGATGAATACTTAATCATGCTGTTTCTCTCATTTGGAATTTTTTTCTACACTTGTTTTTATGAGGGCTCAAAAACCAATCATAATACAGAAACGGAAACATTACTAAGCCTTGCCATTTCAAAGTTTACGAATTAGATAAAACGTTTGCCTTAAGACATTTAAGAAGTTTACACAAGGGACTGTAATCTCCCAGACGATCAGTTCTAACTCTATATTATTGTTATTACGAGGAGCAGCATAAGCAAACGATCTCTGACCATACCTAGTCAAGTGAACACAAGGTACCACGAGGCCACCATCTTGTGCTGATGTCAAACTCGTTCCATATATGTCATTTGATGCTGGAATGCACAGTTCTCACAAGTACTCCAGCACATGTCCTTGTAAGTTGTATACCAGTAAACACAGCTTGTAGTTGATCCTATCAGTTATTCTCAGGCAGTGCAGTTTCTCACACATGACGATGTAATGTTAGTGGATCCTAACAAATACTGGCAAATGTGATTGTAGGGCCAAGTGGTCAGCAAGGACCAGCTGGTGCAACTGGGTTCACGGGTCAGCAAGGTCGTGCAGGTGACACAGGTCAGCCGGGCCCAGCCGGACCGGACGGAGAGCGTGGCCCGTCTGGTGCACCAGGTCAAGATGGTCAACCAGGACCAGCTGGTCAAGCTGGAACGCCTGGAGCTGCTGGACTTAGCGGTCCAGATGGACTGCCAGGACCTCCTGGTCCAACTGGACCACAAGGTCAACCGGGTCTGCAGGGTGACACCGGCCGACCTGGTCCAAACGGTCAACCTGGGCCTGCTGGACTACGTGGAGCTGGTGGGTCACCAGGGCAACCAGGCCAGTCTGGCACCCCTGGTCAACAGGGACCTAAAGGAAGTGCAGGAGGAACGGGCTTGCCAGGCTTACAAGGCACACCTGGACAGCCAGGATTCCGAGGAGCAGCTGGAGCCCCCGGCAACAGAGGTATACACTACCCGGCATTATTCTTGTGATATACATCATGTGTTGGCTGAATCTACTGTTGAATTATTGTAAGACACGCCACTTCACATACATACGACACAGCGACAAATGCCAGTCAACACTTAGCTAACTGTAGATTGCACGATTATTGAAATAAGTAGGAATGAAGATGAACAGTTTATACTTACACTGTTCACAAGTTGGCCATAAAAATATTGCAAACTTGTTTCAACTTCTTGGGACTCATTCTTCCTAAAGATCCGGCACTGGCCTCCCCCACCCAAAAAAAACAAAATTCATAGCAGGTTTAGTGCCATGGGTGCAGATGAAATGAAGACAGTGCATAGATGACTGTTGGTGTTCGACTACGACTGATGTTGTGTGTGTTAATTGGACCTCATTGACATGGTAGATAAATGTTTTGCTACAGCGTATTCATTTGCAAGAACAGAAACGGTTGTAACGTCACTTAAGGTCATTGAAAACTGCATTGTTCAATAGAAAATATACGAGTGCCTATTAATGCTTTAATAATAACTATATATTTATCTTGCACCATTTCCAAGATGCAGTGACTTAATCTGAAAATTTGTGTATCCCAGTAGTGCCCCCATTGTAACAGCAGAAAAATAGAATATTATAAGGATATCAGTGAAAGACTTTCAATGAAACACCTCCGTCCATGAATGGTACTCCAAAAGCTTAATTTTTGAAGCACCCGCATTTCAAGTTGTTTGATCTAGTCATACCGCTATGACTATGTCACTATGACTCAGCTGGCAATTACTTTTCCGGTGAACATCACCCTGCATGCAAGGAAATCTGGCAGCCAATGTCTGCAGTAAGTTCTGCAAAGAGTGCCATTCTAGTTAATACCAGTTTCATTACAGTTACCAGTAGGCAATGTGATTAACTCGCTGCTGACAATAGGCACCTAGAATCAAGCACAAAGTTGATGGGAAGACCAATTGCAAAGAGATATTGTCATTTGAAATTTTCAAGATTGCTGGTTTCGTGACGTCATTACTGACGTCATAAGGTTTGGATACACTATCCTTGAGGACCACTGACACACATGAGAGAACATCGTGTTAAAATATCAGCTTATTCCGACATGCACTGCCAGAGAAGAAGCATTTTGAAATGTGGACAGACACAGAACGACAGAACCACAGATGGACACGTCGTTCGACAATAAGTGTCGCTAAAATGAGCGCTAGTCAACCAATATTTAATTTTTGCATGTCAAAGCCAAAACTACTGTTGTAATTTTATTGTCAAGTTGTGGATGTTTCCGGCTGTTAGGTGCACCTGGACCACAAGGATCGCAAGGAGCACGCGGAGATGATGGAATCAATGGTGCTCCTGGTGACACTGGATCAAGAGGGCCACCCGGTGCCAGAGGTGCAACAGGTTCTGCTGGAGTTCCTGGTGAGATTGGAAGTCCTGGCTTACAAGGTGAAATTGGATCGATAGGTCAACCTGGACTGCAAGGTTTTCGAGGAGCTACAGGTCCATCTGGTTCTCCTGGACAGCCTGGATTGCCTGGATTCACTGGAGAACGGGGGCCTGTAGGAGCACAAGGCCAAAAAGGTGATGTCGGATTGCCAGGCTCATTAGGTCCAGCAGGACCAGCTGGAGCAATTGGTTTCACTGGCCAGCCAGGTCCACAGGGCTCAAGAGGCGATCCAGGCAGTGATGGCTCGGTTGGGGCAACTGGATTTACTGGTCCTTCTGGTAATAGAGGAAGTCCTGGCCAACAGGGAGCAAAGGGAAATGCTGGTGCGATTGGCCCTAATGGTGCAGCTGGACCTGCTGGCCCAGATGGAGCTCCAGGTCAAAAAGGAAACCAAGGAAGTCCAGGCAGTCCTGGTTTCCAAGGAGCTACAGGTTCGGCTGGTCCAAAAGGACAGCGTGGTCCTACAGGTCCTCTTGGTACAAGAGGGTCCCAAGGTGCCACAGGGAACAGTGGGCCAAAAGGCGAAAAAGGATTTGCTGGACAGATCGGCGCACCTGGGCCGTCAGGAAATATAGGCCAGCCAGGAGCTCAAGGACTGAAAGGTGAGAGTGGTTTTACTGGTCCAGCTGGCCAACCAGGACAGCAAGGAGAAGCTGGACCTCGTGGACAGCAGGGATCATCAGGTCCAGCAGGAGCACGTGGGGATGTTGGAGCTCAAGGCAACCGTGGCCGGCCTGGAGACACTGGATCTCCTGGACCAAGAGGACAAGATGGTCAGCCAGGTGCAACAGGTACTTCGGGTCCTCGAGGTCAACAAGGTGAGCCTGGACCTCGTGGTCCTGTTGGAGGTGTTGGATTCACAGGACAACCTGGCCCAGCAGGAAACGTTGGAGTTCCAGGCGAACAAGGTGTAACTGGACCACAAGGTTTTACTGGTGCTCCTGGACCAAAGGGTCAGATTGGGAGTCAAGGAGAGAATGGCGTTCGTGGTTCAATTGGTTCAGTTGGTGTAGCTGGGTTCACTGGTTTCACAGGAAGTACTGGAGCACCTGGTGCCCCTGGTGCTGTTGGCAATCCAGGTTCAAAAGGACCAACTGGTAACATTGGATCACCTGGCTTGAGTGGATTTCAAGGACAGCCTGGTGTACCTGGTGATACAGGTATGTTTGGTATCATATCATATATTATGTATTTATATTCACCTAAAACAGCTGAGAAACCACAGCAAATACAAATAAATGTTTTGCCAGTACTCGCTGAAGTTTGCTTCATGGAAAGAAATTTTATTATCTGTATATTACATAACAGTCACATATGTTTTATATGAATCAAAATGTACAAATGCAAAAGGTTGAAACTGCAACAAAATTTAATGTTGAGTTACCGGTACCATGCAACATTCACATCTCACTATGACTGAAATACAATATGATAGGAAAGGACTCATTTGACATGCAAAGAAAAGCTGAGGAGTGGCCAGTGCAGTACATGAACAGAAACAAAAATTTATTAAAAAAATTAAAAGTGAAAACTTGTGTGGTAGTCTGGTCTGAGTCATTAGTCCGTGAACGGCAGTTCTAAGAAAACTTTAGTCAGAAGGGTATGTGGAGCAGTGATGTTTCCATTAATGGTAATTAGAAGTAGAATTAAAATGGAATTGGAAATTAGGAATTAGAAAATAATTCAGGAATGGTAGTTAAATTAGAATTAGAAATTACACTGACTGAAGTAAAATAAGAATTGAATTAGAAATTATTTTCGAAGTAAAATTATTAAACATTATTGATTTTTTGACACAGATGTAATAAACTGTAGTTAGTCCTTTTGACTAATGTCACTACACTGCTGAATCATCGTTACTGGTATTACTGGTAGCTCAACTAGTCCAGTCAGTTTCCAGCCACTTGCAGAGGACTTAACGACTGCTCAGGCCTCACACTCGCAGGCCTTTGTAGAGTTTTCTCATTGCGTGGACTTCTGAACCACTGGACGACGCAATTGCATGAGCCACTTCCTCGAGATGCACGCATTTCTTAAGCTTAAGCACATTTGTTTTGAACAGACGCTGCTGTTACTGTGACCTTACTGTGGACATGAACATTGTGATTTTGTTGATGATGAAAGTTATATGTAGCATTTACAGTATTGACATTGACATACAGTAGACTTCTGCCATGTGAATATGGCATAGGCAATATTACAGAAATGTTTTAACACAGTCTCAAGTTAGTTCCTAAGGTGGGAAACAAACGTGCATATTGGTATTAGTATTGTGATTATTATTACATTAGGATCACAATTAGAATTAGGAATTAGAATTAGGAATTGAAATTGGAATTAGAAATTATTTGGACGACCATAATGAAATTAGAATTAGAATTAGAAATTTTTAGAGAACTAAAATTAGAATTAAAAGTAAAATTAAACCCGGCAAACTAAAATAGTAATTAAATTAATAAACATTATAAGAACTAAAATAACACTGATATTGTGGAGCATGCAAGTTTTAAGCTTAGAGTGAAAAGTGAAGGTTACTGGATGGTGCTGCAGTGACAGAGAATGTGATTATGTGATGAAGTGATTAGGATGAGGCTGATTGAATGAAACAGGAAGCTGATTCCAGAGACTGACTGTGTGATGCTGTTTGTGATGTCTAATGATGACAACTGATGATCAGTGATTGCTGCTGTGAGTGGGCTGGCTGAACAGAGACCAGGCTGTGAGACTGGGTTGTGATCTGTGAACGGAGACCAGACTATGATATTTGTTTGCAGCACAACAATAAGCTGTGTTTAAAAATATGATATTACTGAACACTGACGACT
>Ga0056114_1001704_pt1 | contig 10383 bp, 7 predicted proteins | sample WorMetHERISLAND1_FD_77005 | JGI IMG/M metagenome (GOLD analysis project Ga0056114, IMG submission 77005) | Marine gutless worms symbiont microbial communities from Max Planck institute for Marine Microbiology, Germany - Olavius loisae HERON... ... | reverse complement strand
TCACGAAAAGCCATCTATTTGCAATGTTTGTGTGAAATTTCACGACAACCAGTCTGTCCATTGCTGAGATATTGCTTTTTATAAAAAGAGGCTGAAAATGGCCGCTGCCAACATTGCCAATTAATGCGTGTGCGTAATGCTTACTTACGCCCGCCAATATCGATGCCAGCACACTGTGCGTCAGCGTTTACGTAATTTTTGCATAAACAAAAACAAAATGGTAGCCTAATCAGCAGAGAAGATCGAATGTTGATAAAAGTTTTGCAACAAGAGAAAGGTACAATGAAGTTATTAGCTGAATTTCCAAACAAAGCATTTGAACTGATAGGCCTACCAACGGTGTTCATTGTGTTGGAAACTTGCATTTTCAGTGTTAGTTCTTAAAGATAAAAACATCACAATACAGGAAACGCAGTTCATTGAAATTTTACACACAGTGCCTAAATGAGTGTTAGATTATGCTGTGTCATTGGATTGTGCTATATATTGTGCATTTTGTTTAGGGGGGCCGTTTTTTCCCGGACACGGTGTAATATATAGTCTGAAATGGCGACTGACGACTTTCCTGTGACTTACGATGCCAGAATCAACCAATTCTGCCAGCGTGTCACTGTCCCACAAAACTGACGACAATATCTCTTAACTTTTTCACGTTGTCATGTATAGCACTTGTGAAAATCAAACATAAAGACAGTATTATATTACTGGCACATCAAGCCTTGCATGCTCTCAGCTATGACAATTTTACTATCACGAGCCTTTAGAAGCAAGACGATTGTAGTATACTAATAGTTCATTAGTTTCCTCAGCGCACATTTGAATTCTTCTTGCAGCCATTAGATAGATAAGACCAGCTCACAAAATGGCCAATATATCATTACGCATTAATCCCATGCCATGTAAACCTTCTTACAGCAAACACGCATCACATAAACATGGTAACCTAAACTCAGTCTGGAGTCTGAGACGTCCATCTAACAGAAGGAGGCCTGGGCGCAGACCACACTCCAAGCCGACTGACACCAGAGTCTATCGACAGTTCCCACGAAGATCAAGGCATGAATGAATGAATCGTAGCATACCTTTGATATCCTGCTCAACCTCGGTACGCCAACGAGTCAGGCACGTCTGTAGTATGTGAAGTTCTTCGTTGGTAACAAAGCGCGGAGATGGTGCGGTATCGTCAGCAGGCTCCGCTGTTCTACACAGCTCCGCGTTCACGGGGGGCGATGACAGTGAACCTGTTGTCACACTATCACAACACAAGTAACTCATTACGTTCACATTCTAAATGTCAAATTACCATTACTCATAACTAGCTGTTACAATTATACAGAATTTACGAGGCTGATAATTATCAACTACAATTGTTACTTACAGGAATTGCACTCAACCCTAAGCATCAGAGTGCCCAGATGTCAAAAATGGCAAATGACGGTAGTGGGTGTCAAAGGGTAAAACCATGTCAAACCTCCTCGGTGATTCCATGTCGACGTCCATGACACCAGCGGACGGTGTAACATTCAGGTCCAACAATGCACTGTTCTCAGTCGCCATTACGCTATCGTCGGCAACCAACGAGTTTGTTGTTGGCTCACTGGAAACAGGACCATGCTGCGCAAACTCCAGTGCACACTGCAGAACGTCCTGAATAGGAAAACGCTTTGGACCAGATCCGTAGTGAATGTATCTGTTAATTAGACAGACCCAGTATCACTACTGATGTCACATTCCACAGATAGCTCAATGTCTGGTGCACAACAGTATAATATAAAAATATAAAATAATTGCAAAATAACAAATAATAAACTAAATAATTCACAAAAGTAAGTCTTCTATCAAGTATAAATCACAACTGGTGAAAAGTTATACTTAGAGATCAGTGTTTTATAAAATTATATTTCTTAATCCTATGTAGGATATTTGTAAAAGTTATCTTGTTTAACAGCAAACTGTATGAAACAGCAATCTCAATCGTGAAGCTGACTCTAGAGGCAGTTAACCTGTCTAGTTGACACTGGAGATCACGAAGACTCTCTCTTAGCTTCTTTGCTTCTTCACGTTTACGCCGCGTTACAGCACGATTTGACTCCAGATACCTACAAGAGCAGCAACAGCAGAGTCAGACCAAGGCAGCACTCACAGCCGACCAATCACTACATTTCCTCGGCATGAGCCACAAAACACTTGCAATGCATGCTGATAGTCACCCGACAGCTATCATCATTACCGAACTAATACTCACCGGTCCATGAAGATCTTGACGGGAAAGTCAAAGTGGTTGTGAATCTTCTCCGGTCGTGCAAGGTTCTTGTTGAACTGGAACCGTGAAAGTTCAAACGTCACGATCGGCGGCAAATGCACAAACCATTGCTGCACACATACAGACACAACACACACTTGTAAATGAGCTCCTTACAAAAACAACACCTTCTAATATGTCAAAGGTCCCCATCCGAAGACTCATACACGCAGCACGTGGCAGAATCCTGGAGCAATTTTAGCCAAACATTCGTCAACAGTTTAATTTTTGATGAAAATCTTAACTTCTCCGATCAGATCTCATCACTTTCTAAGTCCTGCTATTCTCATATCCGTGAACATCGTTGTATCTGTCCTTACCCTGATTCTAAAACAGCCAGTACCATTGCTGCCTCTATTGTCCACTCTAAACTTGACTACTGTAACTCTCTACTACAATCCTCCTAAGTCTCAAACAACAACAGATTCAGAACTGTCTTGCACATACCGTGGTTAAGGCTCCTAAATTTTCTCACATCACACCCATCCTCAGATCTCTGCACTGGCTCAAGAATAATGAACGCATTAAATATAAACTCCTCTCACTTTCTCACAATCAGCCAACCTGACTACCTACACAATCTTATCTCTGTTCAGTCTACAGGTAGAACCCGCTCCTCATCTACTGTCACCCTAGCTCGACCATCTGTATCTTCCTCATTACAAATCAACAACTGCTCTTTCACATATGCATCATCTTACCTATGGAATCAGCTCCCTTCTTCATTCTGTCAACCTCATTCTGTTCATGCTCCTCCTGGACTTGGACAAGACTTACTCGGCACTGGTGTTTGTTCATTTTAGTGTCTTCATTCATATTTTTTAGTTCGGGGTTACGTGTGCTAGACTAAACTAACCACAAATTCAGCTTTTCAGTTTACATTAAACTCTCTATATCACATCGCATGTCTTCCAAACCAGGGCTCTTCCTAATAAAACACTATTCACCTTGAAGTAAACTATAATGCCCCACCTGATACAATCTAGGTCATTTTGGTGGCAGTCTTCACATCCAATCACTTGACTGATATTGACTAACAAAACAGTACAGGAAAATACACAAACTACATACAGCTCAAAAAGTAAACAGCAGAAAAAACATCAATAACTGTCTTGGTTCAGTCGCCTCTTATGACATTCGGCCGCTCGTCCATGCGGCAATGACAACAATAATTATGTTAATGGTAACTGCCGCTGATTACATCACAACATACTACACCTGACTGACTACCTGTGTCCACAGTTGCTTCAGTTCTCAACTGCATTCTAGAGAACTGCAAAGTAATGGGGACAACGGTAATACCGTGGTCGGTAATACCGTGGTAGTGATGGTAACAAGGACAAACCTCAAGGTAATACCGTGGAAATGAGAAAAGATGCGATGGTAATACCACAGTACTGGAGATGGACTTAACTGAATTCTGAGTCTGTCGATGGGCTTATCTTCCTGCATGGCCTCATGTCTCGCTGAACAGACTGATTTATCCAACTGCTGATGGACTGTACAATGACTATGACTGTTGATGCTGTGTTTTATATTGTTTGCCAGTATGTCACTATGTGTTTGTGCCTGTAACGAAAATTTGAAATAGACTTGTGAGAGATTGTGATTTTATACATCGGCAGTGGGAATATGGTGGGATTGGGAAAGTAGGGAAAGTAACTACGGGAACGGGGTGAGGACGGAGATGTGGATGGGGATGAAATTTTAATAGCTGTGGGGATGGGGACAAATGTTGTCCCCATGCAGCTCTCTACTGCATTCCCCAAAAGCTTAAGAACACTGCAGGCAGATACAAAGTACAAAATAAGTGTTAAAGACTGGAATGAACTGTAATCATGTGTCGACAGATTCAACAGATGTTTACCTCCTGACAAGACCTCGACTGGACTCCTTCAGTCAACGTCTCAATCTCTCCCTGAGCCGTTGTAGCCTCCAGACTCTCATGAATGTCTTTGAAGCCGTCCACTTGCAGTGGCAACTGACCAAACAGTTCTTTCCGCTCAAAGCTTGTACCTGACAAGGCCACAACACACACTGTCTACATTCCTGCTCCGTCAACAAACTCATCTGCTGTTGCAACAGGGACCTTTCTACAGTTAGCCAGTCAGTAGATTTTAATTATCCTACTTAACACACCATAGGTCATTCTGGATACACTACTACCAGCCAATCTCCAGACTGAAAAAAAGACCCAGCCTTCTCAGCCAATCATTTAGCTGATACTAAGTAACAAAACATAATTACAACACAAACACCTCAATAAGAAACACCACTAACATATACACAAACTGAATTAATTGTAAATTATAAAGCCTGGATCATGAGAACTGTGTGCCACCTAGCAAGTATTGCTCTGCACGGAGCTGCCATATCAGTGGTGGGTGAATTACAATGGTGACTAGACCCTAACTAGCTGAGCCAGACTCTTCATAGAGAGTATGCAATTTGTTAACTCATCAGCATGTTTGTTATCCTATCAGTCAAAACAGGCCAGCAGCGATCATACCCTCATTAATGCCGGCCGAGAGAGACTGGCCACAGAACAGTTTGACCATTGGATTAGTGGTCAGCGAACTGGTCTCAGCTCCATCGGTACAACATGCACTGCCGACAGCACACCACACCTCACTGTCATCATAGAACTTGCTCGAAAATTAACGTACACATGAATTTTCCAAAACGATTTCATTAAATTACATCATGTAATATTAGTATCACCTCTAGATACATTCTGTGTATACAGTATAGATTGAAGAACGACCAATTCGTAGTTTTTGGACGATGCCGATGTTGACAGAACTCAGGGTAATGCTAAATAACAGGATCAATGCGGTCAGCAGCAATTGGTGCAGCAGTGGCAACGAGCGCGTTGCGCGCGATGACAAGGCAGACACCAATATGATGGCGGTCAAGTGCTAATTGCACAGTACTGTCTACGGTTCATGTAGTATTACCTACACACATCAGATGACGCGTTTGAAAGGACGCTATGCAGCAGCATCTCAATTGATCAGCCAGCCATTCTCCACTATTGCACACGATAACACTTGACAGAATCAAACCATCACAAATGACGGATGGGCAGTTTGTTTGCATTTACACCATTCTTTACTCAGCCGTCCAGGCAACAATCTCTTTACTGAGGATTACTAAGCCGCATTCGGCGACGTAAGCTGGCTGCCGGACAGAAGAATGCTGAACAGTGGAGAAGGTTGGCTGGACTCAATTAAAGCCAGCAGATCAAATGCCTGATTGAAGTTTACTTGACTTACACGGCTCATGCTGCGTTGTTATAACAGGCAGCAGCCAACATCGCTCAACATCAGCATCGGCACTGTAATTTTACCAAGGTTTGATGTAACTAGTAGCGGCAACTAAAAACAACAGTCAACGCTCACTCGTACAGGTTCTCATCATACCAGTAATTTAAGTCACTGCCATTCCTACTAAATCAGCTGAAGACCAAACTGTATTCTTTAATGAGAGAACTGAAGGACAAAGCCACTGATCAAATTTCCTGTCATTTATCAACGACAAACTGCAGGCTGTTATCACTAAGACTACTGCCACTGATAGCATGTGGAGCAACATGCTACATTCTGTCGATCGTCATGACTGACAATCTTTATACAAACTCAAGAGCACAAATCGCGGGAGATGCACGTAAAAATGACAAGTTCAAACCTCGACGACGAAGATGACGATGAGAGACTAATGACACGGAACGCATCCTCGAGCCAATCAAGCAACTTGTGCTGAAATTCACTTACGTCCTGCAAAGTAAGTCAGTCAGTCAGTAAAATGTGGTTTTGTATCGCATAATCGCCAATGTATATTAGTACAGTGGCAATCATTCACAAACTAGCTACTGCTCCAGGCTCATATTTATGGGAAAAAACGTCGAGACATCTTTGTACATAACGAGATTTTATATATCACACATAAAGAGAAAATTTTCACATGAAAATTTATCATTTAATATGGCAAAATATTTTTTTGTGAACATTAACAAGTTATGGCAATGTTACATTATTTTCTTAAGGATTTTCATGCCACGCAAAGTCAAACTTTTCGTGAGCAATTTTCTGATGTAGTAATTTTCTGATGGTCAACAAACACTGACCCAAACAATACCTATTGGACTGAATGGACCCATGACCTTGTGCCTGACCCTAACCGACCCACAGCTGCACCTTAAGCCAAGCCAGGTTTACTTCAGCAGCATACGTCATGTGGTTCTGTAGATTTTGTCCACACACACAGTCAATTGCCGAGATACAACAAGCTGGATGCACAACCACAGGACTGGAATATTTTCACAAATATTCACGAAAATAGCAGATTTCCATCTATGCACAGCTAGGAACCCAGCACCAGTGTCAGACAGCCTAGGCAGACATTGATTGAGCATGGTTTTACGTCTGCGCCAACACAATATAGGTTATACGGCCGACGGTTTTACAGGTCTGATGACCCACAAGAAAATAATCTAACACACACAAAGTAACCTAAGCACGATGAGTGAACTCAGTGAGATAAAGCCAAATCTGGCAGACAGAACCTGTAAGCTGCTCAAATGAGTGTGCAACTACAGAAAGCTACACAATAAAACTACTAGAGAGCAGTTATGGTAATATTCCCTCTTGCCCCTCAGATGTGGTCAAGTAAAGCTCACAAATATTCACTAAAATAGCAGATTTCCATCTATGCATGGTTACGGCTAGGAACCCAGCACCAGTGTCAGACAGCCTAGGCAGAGGCGGCTTGTTAAGCAGGGCATCTATGTAAAACTACAATACACCTGCGTGTTACTGAATGTGGTGGCGTGTGGCCACGCCGTGGTCCGGCGTGTGACCACGCCGTGGTCAGGTATAGATGGCTAGAGCCAGCTGTGCTTGGGTGAGTCGGCCGGCTTGTTCACAAACTGCCAGATTTTACACAGATAGATGCCATAACGCTGGTAAACATCGACATGTGCACAACTAAGTACAGATATAATGAAAGTGACACCTGTTGATTGTCGGAAGAACTAAACGAGTTGTCTGTGCCACAGCTGAAAGCCTCCTTGAGTATTTCAATGGCCTTTGTTGGGTCGACATATTTGCGTTTGCTGGCAACCATAAGGGCAAACAGCCGACGGAGCTCAAACAGAAACTGCAGATTGCGAGCATGCTGTCAACAATGGATGACAATGTGATTGATTCAATTATGTTACACTGGCTGTATAATAATCACAAAACTACTATTACTACTCTTAATGTCCAGTTACTCCTTGTCAAACATGGACTACCAAAAGAGTAAAAACCCGTAGCTTTCAAAGGAAATGTTTTCACAGCTTGAATGGCTTTCTTGTAACCAGTTAATGGTGTCAAGTTGTCAAAAAGATGTAAGATGTAGAATAAAGAAAATCTGATTAAAAAGCAGAGGTTCGAAAGCTGATCTTAATGGCAAGGTGGCAGACCACAGTATCGCAGTGACTGATCAGTTACTGGGAATGACTGGGTTTCATCACCAAACTGTGCCAGATAATTTGGATCAGATTCTAGTGAGATTAATATCTCACGGCTGACACAGAGGGTTCACAGGTAGGTGTCCTCTATAATCTGTGACCGATGGCAACTGTAGAGATCTAGAAACCTCAGCAATGTAAACAGATGTGCACAGCACCGTGTTACGTGAAGGTTGTACATAGTGTCTGAAATCTCTGTGCTGGCATGTGTGGAAAATATGTCACCACACACGGTGAATGTGAAGGCTATGTAGAGATTTGTCACTGACACATACGTCAGTGAACTCTAGCTCAACAGCTACAGACATTGGACAACATACATCAGTACTGGTCATAGAACCTTCACATTTTCTGCTCCTTTCATCTGTAATTCTCTTCCACTACACCTTCACTCACCCTGCATCAGTCACAGACAGTCTAACTAACCTGTTCAACCAGGCCTACATGCTCTGAGAACTATTCAACAGCTAATTGAACTGAACTGCTGTTAGGAGGCCCACTGAACCAAAAAACAGCTGGTGCCATGTTCAGTGAACGACAAGTCATTGTTAGGGTTTTTGTAGCATAGAGCACTCGGTGTGTTGACACCTGCTCCATAATGAACACAGAATGAACTTTACCGATGAACTGTTGTCTGCGTTGAGGTTTGATGACGTCGCAAACCGCAGAACCAGCTTACGGAAAACAGGCAAATGAAACAGTGACTACAATAAAGCAACATCATCAGCAACACGTGAATGTACAGCAAATATGAACAATGCACGGACAGAAATTATTCCACTTTAATATCTATAGTAATGGCTTATTGTGGCCAACCGACAGCAGTTTAGGGTGACAGTGCCAGGATACAAGCCCACTGCATCCAGACATGTTACCAATCAAGCAGCACTGAAACGTCATATTGCCAGAACCGACATCAATTGTGAATCAGACAGCATCTCTGCTGCACTGAATGAGCAAGAGTAGATTGGCAGTTGTCTAAAACTGTTGCCGTTGAGTGCTGGGTCACAGAAGAGTTCCAGAACACCGAGTCTCTGATGGCAAAGGACTGATGGCCGACGACGTGTTACTCTCTGAGAGTGTGATGTGTACAGCGGTCGACCAAGTACTCGATGCCTTGGTCTGCAAATGACGATGGCCTATGGCACTGGATAGACATGCTCAGGAACACAGAGCCAGTCCATATCCCCATGAAGCGGATCTGACAGAGTGTGATGTAAGGTGTGTACATGTACCAGTGACAAGACATTCTGAAGCACTGTCAGTGACTCCGCAGGAGTGGCAAATTGCAGTAATCCACATACAAACAATGAAGGCATGTGTAAGTGTCACAATGAGTCTTTGACTAATCAAGCTAGTCACAGCCCGACAACCAGACAATGGTGACGTGCTTGTCTCGTGAATGAACGCAGAAATTCACTCCTAGACCATGAACTTGTCATGACATTTTCCACACCAAACTTCGCACTGACAGACTGCTGCCAAGCAGTAAACCTCACCCCAATCCAGACGAATTTGGTCTTTCTGCATCTAACTTGAGCCAGTTGGCGGCCATATAGTGGCTGACTGTTTGAAACAAGACTCTAGTTGTTCTATAAAAACTGAAGTAGCAGATCAAATGTAGTTAAGTGTCATCAGCATGTGACATATACGCTACTTCTGCAGTCTGAACAATGTCGGCAAAATATGCCGTGTAAGATCAATATGTGTGGCCCTAATTCTGATCCTTGTGGCATGACACAATACTAAATATCTAGAAATCAAAGCCAGTGTCAGTACCATGCACACTGAATTCAGTCACGTAATTATATCAACTCACATCATGTGAAACAGAGTAGAGAAATGCAGTGATTGGCTCAGAAAATACCAAATAAAAATTGTATCAAATACAGACACATTAAATGCCTTGTGTTCAAATAAGATCCACAACTACATTAAGTTAATACCTAATTGTCAGTAGTGGGTCATTAAAAGCAAACATGATCTATAACTGAAAAAATCAGCATAAAAGCCAGTCATTGTAATACTGTAAGATAAACACACCTGAATAACTGCACTGAACCAGCAGGTGTTTCCGACATTCTTCAGTCCAACTGGCCACCGACCGATGCGCTTACGTTCGTGAGGGTTGAGTGGATCGACAAACCACAGATCCGCATGTTTCCGTTTCGTGCCTAGTTTTGGATCCTCAACCATGTAGCTCTGCTCCAACACTCTGTCATGTCACATTAAACAACGAGTTGTCACATCTGATTGTCTGATAAAAAATGCCCAATGTCATAACAGTAACAGTGAAATAAACTAACAAATATTCGGTAGGCGCAGAAGCAGTAGGGTAGGTCAATTCCACTACAATCTTTTCAATGGAGCTAAACAACCAGCAATCTCAACCTGCCACTTGACCAATAGTATCAAAACTGAACATAATTACAACCAAGAAACACACAAGTAGTTAGAGAAGTAGCTATATTACACGACACGATTACACGAATCCTATATGGCCAGCTTTTAAATTATTATTACTAATATATAAAGTTTGAATAATCAATTATTTTTCTTAACTCCTAGC
>Ga0056114_1001703_pt1 | contig 10388 bp, 6 predicted proteins | sample WorMetHERISLAND1_FD_77005 | JGI IMG/M metagenome (GOLD analysis project Ga0056114, IMG submission 77005) | Marine gutless worms symbiont microbial communities from Max Planck institute for Marine Microbiology, Germany - Olavius loisae HERON... ... | reverse complement strand
GTCTTTATTCAACGCCTGACACACCGCAGGCTGGTGTACAACGGCATCACACAGGTATGAGAGGTGCAGGAGTGGCGCCAGTCGGCTGCCAACCGCAAGGTCCAGCCTGCAGGCAGCCTACAGACAACACCGCCCCTGTGGTGCACTTGCCCCAGCCGAAGCTGGTCCCAACTTTGCTGCTTGGTGGGCAGGGGTAGATGTGTGTGAACAACTTACCCAAGGTTGTTACGCTGTATTAACTTTGCTCTAGAACGCACCGTTTAGCAACTACAGACGACGGACGCAACAGTACACTGTAGCATAAGTACGACCGTACTAAGTACGGTCGGCTAAAAAGCGATTGAACGTTACCAAGTACCAATTGATCATACTAGTTGTTGTATTAGATATGGTTCGAAGAGATTCGTCAATTGACGTCTTGTGTTTCAATTAACACTCTGCAAACTGTTCTAATTGCACATAATTGGCTGATCATCTATTAGCGTTACAATTTTTCTGTGGATAAACTCTTGAGTAATGGCTCAGCCCTAATGCAGTCAAAATAGGATCATACCCGGATAGAAATGGGTGTGTTTGTTTATAAACAAACTAAATTAGCAAGTGACTGTGATAGTTCCGGGAATTTGCTTGGCATCGTACAACGTAGTACAGTGTCCAGATATTTTAAATATACGTTTTTCTATTTTTTCATTGAACTGATCTGCGTGATCATAGGATGCGTCGTGCAACAGCGGCATGTAAGCGGCTGTATTCGTCTGCTAGTCTGACGACGTCTGTTCGTACCGTGGCTGCGTTATCACGGTCTCGTTGTGTGTTCGAAGACAGCGACGACGATGTGGTCATTGTGGCTGCTCGCAGAACTCCGATCTGTAAGTCAGGAAGAGGCGGATTTAAGGTAAAAACATGCATTGGCTTGCAACTGGTTTGGTCTTTGTGTCGGTATAACTAATTACCGCATTGGACCCACATCGGCCCGGATACGACAGCATTGGATTCAGTAGGACTATGTACGACTGAACAGGACAGTGTACTATTACATTGTGCACACATCAGCTAGTGTTTGAACGCATCAGGCACAGAACAACTACATGCGAGTGCGACCACATCGAAATGCATAGGATTGCATACTACCTATAGGGTTGTTAGAATAAGTTTATTCTCATAGACAATAATCGTTTTGTCGTAGTTGATTATTAATTGATGATCGTTTTATTCGTTTTATTAGGAACTCACACAAGTTGCTACTGCTAAAGATGTGTCTGTGTGTGCTCCTTTGTATGCCTGTGATGGACTGTGCATGCAGAGCTGTAAACTGGCAAACCTCAGGAATGCTAGTAGCTGATGAGCAAAGTGAGGGGGAAGAGACTGTATAAGCTGCGTGATCTATGATAGATAAAGATGTGTATTAGTAATTTTGGGTTACATGACCCACTGACCAGTGATGCTGTGTTGTGCTGCCCCACTTGACATCATCTCTACTGTTGATCCATGCAAGAACAGTTGATTGCCTACTCGTCGAATGCATCAGTTTAATTTCCGTTAACGGAAACTGGAAATGTGTGTTAACGGAAAAATTTTGATTCCGTTAACGGAAACAAAACGGAAATTGAAAAATTTGAAACGGAAACTGATACATTTGGCTATATCCATTTCGTTTCTGTTGTATTTCCATATTTCTGACATTGATCAGCATGTATGTCGGTTTTGGTGAGCAATCTGAGGAGTTTCTGTTCGTGTTTGCCTCGTGATTGTTAAATTGTTACCTGAGCATTCAGTGCTAGTGAATACACAGTTTATTAACAACTGTAATTGTGATCTAATGTTAGTGGTTTAACTGAAATGGACACTGAAACTTACAAATATTTCTCAACTTAAATCACACTGATATGCAGTGGTGTTTGGTGGAATAACGTCTCACCAGCTGCTAAACTTAAATGCCGTTGATTGTGCAGTGAGTTTTTGACTTGGCCTATACGTCGTCTGTGGGCTGCACTACATAAACATGTCATTGTAATAATGCCGCGTTTGGAACTAGAAATTGAGCACATCAGCAGACAGATGTGAGCCAGTTGTTTTTTTCATGCCACTCGCGGCTTCCACATCGCTAATTATAAACAGTTACATAAGAGTCTTGAAACACAAGATGACAATAACAGTGGTGGATACCTTAGTGGCATAACTGGCATCATGTCACACAGTAGGTCACTGGTCATGTTGTACTGCTGGTCAGCTGTCTAGCACTTTCAATTATCACTGGTATAGAAGCACAATTGTTTGCATCGGTTATTCACTTTCATAATCGATTATTGCAAGCATCAATTAATTGTTTAACCCTCGTCCTACCACACTGGTGCCTCATTGGCTTATATATGACCACACTGGAACCAATACAGTGTTATAGAATACAACCGTGCATTGAGTTTGATACAGTTGTATACGACCTGATATGGGTCAGATGTGGTAGTTCGCAGTCGTATCATCGTATGCTCTCTGATGTGGTTATTATGTTGTCATTGTGGGTCCAGTGCAGTCATGTTGTGGGTTGATGTAGTGCGTGATTGTATGCTGTCATATGTAGTCATACTGAGGCCGATGTGGTCGAATACAGGCCGATGTGTGTTTGGTGCGGTAATTAGTCATGTGTGGTAAAGACTGAGTTCCACCCAATCCTTCCAGATGTTATCCTCTTAGCTACCCAGTCTCTAGTGGTATTCTTTGAATTTCCGTCCAGTCCTTTCATCACCAACCTCTGTCATATTTTTATTTTTCGGTTACTCGTGGCAGTAGAAGCTGATTGCCCATCAGTACATGTTAAACTCATGGCACGCTCTTCAATGCATGTGTAGTTCATGCCTGAATATTTGCACTCGAGATGATCGGGAATGGCTTTTTACATTCCCATTCCCTCCCATTCCCACACGGTCAATTCCCATTCCTTCCCAATTTTGTAACCATTCCCATTCCCATGGGATTCCCACTGGGCTATTCCCATTTCTTCCCATGTCCCATTCCCAAACAATAGTTTAGTCGTTGCGGCATAAACATTTTTGGCGTATCAAAGACTCGGCTAACATATAATAATGATGATTTCAGTCGTTATTGTGTAATGTGGTGTACCGGTATGTGCAATGTACATTACAGGCTGTTATCATTACATAATAAACTGTACGTTACTATTACATCTAAGCTAACCACTGCATCCGCCTATCGAATATATTCCCATGGGAATAAGGGCATTCCCCTTCCTATATAGGGTGATTCCCATTCCTTCCCATTCTTATTCCCATTTGTGTCACTAATTCCCATTCCCATGGGATTCCCTCGGGATTCCCAATGGGAATGGGAATCCCATTGCCATTATCATCTCTAGTTTGCACATACTGGCAATATTCTGTTACTTCCTGAACATTGTAGTTGTTAGACACATGTTTCTGAGTGATTTCATTCAGCCGTGTGTGAGTAATTTGTAGGTTTTGTTTGGTCTGTGATGTGATTGATATGAAACTGATGTTGGTTACTGTTAAGGACACATTGCCTGATGATCTGCTCATTGCTGTGTTCCAAGCCGTCATACAAGATGCAGGCATTCAACCGTCCGCCATTCAAGACATCTGTGTTGGTAACGTTATATTATTACTACTACAACTTCGGTTTCTTTAGACCATGTTTGAGCACAGGCCACATGTTCATCACGAGTTCCCGAGTTTAACTGCAGCTTAACATTTGCTTTGAGAAAATTGTTGGGAACCAAATGCACTGTTAGAGAACACTTGTTAAATGCTGAAATAGAACTGATTTGATGATGTGTCACGAACTGAAGAACTGAATGAAGAGTTACTGGAAAGAAATTCTTAGACCTTAAAGATTCAGGCAGCAGATATGTTGTGATAATGTGTGCTACTTCCTTGGCATTATAGAGCAGATGTGAGAAGTGGGTGTGTTTGATCGATAGGTAATGTGGGACAGCCAGGTGCAGGTGGTTTGCTCGGACGCACTGCTCAGTTCTTATGGTAATGTTTTCGAGCTTGTCTTGTTTTATTGACTGATCTAGTGCTCTTCAGTGCACATTTATAAACGTCGTCATAAATAGCAGTTCGTCTTGTACTTTGCAGACGTGATTTTGACAGTCATTTCTACAATTTACAACAAACTGAGACTGAAGATCAATGCCGATATTATCACGTCTCACGTACTTGTAGCGGTGTCACAGCCTTGTAGAGACTGAGTGATTGCTGTAGGTGTGAAGAGTTATCACAGTTTATCGATCATGTTCCATTGTTTCATTTTCTGTGCAAGCTTTCTCTCTAATTCTCTGCACTTTTTCATCGTTTTAGCACCGATTCTGTTTGTCTTTTGCCCAAAGTTTAGTGTCGTTGGTAATGAAAACTTTCTTAGTTTGAATCTGCAAGTGAAACGTGGCCGATGATAGAGGAACAACAACATGGGGTTAATATATCTGAGAAGAACAATATCAAGTGGATATGTGGGTTTACTGTGAAAGAAAGAAAGACAAGTGCTGAGACTCGACAGCGGAATGAGTCTGTCTGTTCTGATGATTCAGAAGTTGAACATGTAACCGAAGGTGATGGTGGTGATTGGGCTGGGGGTACTGCGGCGCCAGCCCCGCCGCCATTCAGGCCTAGTGACCCTGCCCTCTGTGGGAGCTGTCCCCCAGTCACCCCATATTAGTGTAGACCTAGTTGTTGTGCTTATTTCGTGTATATCCTTTCTGAAATTATTATTGTATTATTGTCTGTGGATATGTGTATTCAGTTGTTTTTGTTGTTTGCTTTGTCCTTTGTAGCATCTCTTTCAGTACTTTGATACTGTTGGTTGGGTTGTAAAAACCGTCTCCCATATAACCTATACTGTGTTGGTGAGGACGTAAAACACTGCTCACTCACTCACTGATGGTGATTGAACGATGTAAATCTGGTTTATTTTATTTTTTTTAGAAACCTGGTAAAACCAAGTGAAATGTCAAGGCCGTTGGCACTCACCGACGTCACAATGCACAGCATACAAAAGCAATCAATGCATCTTGCAATGAAATGACAGAACAAAAAGAAAAAAAATGTATAAATGGCTCAGAGTTAATCAGTGCTACCAGTCTTATAGACAAGCTTCTGTCGTCACTAGAAGCAATACAAAGTGTCTTGAGTCTGTTGATTGTATAGTGGGATTCCGGAGTCTGTACCGCTGCAGTCAGTCAATCGCTTCTGCTCGTCAGGCCTGCAAGCTTGTGCAAACATTGCAGGTACATGTCAAGTCACGTCACTTCAAGTTTGTTGTTTCAGAAAACATAACATAACATAGCAGATGTGGTGTGGAGCTATTTTTGCTAGAAATGGTTAACTTTTTTGGCAGGCACTTCAACCACTGTGAACGGGACACAGTAACATGCCAGGGGAAACTTTTAGGGGTTTAAACTCACCCGCTACTCACGAGGGTGGGCTCCAGTGCCTTAACGTTTTAACACCATCATCTCCACTCTCTAGCTGTATAGCTACCAGGGTGCCAGTTTTTGTACAGTGACATTTCGGTGACAAGCAATGAATTTCAGAGTGTCCCATCCTTGAAATGAGGCCCCTGGAGCCCAAATGTTTGCAACAACCCTTATTTCCATGCTGAAACAATTACCCCTAGCTCTTCTAAATTTAGCATGGTGCTCAAAGAGGGCCAGACAATATATCCACAGGTCGATCTGACCACCCATCCAAAGAGATTGAGGCTTCAAAGCCCAGACTATTAACATCCATTCCTCCATCTCTGCATTGAAACCATTTGACCCATAGCTGATAATATATGTTGTATGTATACCAATCGCTACAATTCCACTTTTTCGTTCATGATATTGGTGGCACGAGAAACCCAAAAGCTGGATTTGGAGGTGGGGTCACTGGGGTGGGGCATCTGTAATCACTGTGTTGGAAACCACTAGATGATCAACTGCCTCTGGGTCAGTGAGGATATGCCCTTTAGTGAGAGCTTTCTAGTTACACCGATCAGCAGTTCAGTGAATCTGTGATGGCATGTGTGTATCATGTTTAGGGAGTATCAAAGCTGGTTTCATTGATGTCGGCCTGGCAGCTGGGTCAGCGCGTTCACCATCTTGTTGTACTGATAGATGTCATCAGAGAAGATGACAGATAATTACTACCATAAATTCGTTCGTCTTTATTCTACTTTATGTACAAATAATAAACTAGAAAAACCTTCAATAGACGCCATCTCCGACAGATTCCTCTAACTCTCCACCCCTAGCAGAGGTGCGAGTATTGCTTACCATAATGAGTGTCTGTGTTAGTATGGTCACATTTTATCTTGTCAGGGTAGTGTGGAACGACCTTTACAGCAACAACTTGTAAGTAATAAGCTGTCAACGACTGATGTTTGTGGAGACTGAACCTCATTCTGTTGCTGTGCTTTGCGTATTACGTCAGATCTTAATGTTGATCTAGAGACGTGTTGCTGCAAACTCATGTAGATTTATTGCAAAGTTCAAATAGATGATGCAAAAAAAGCCAAAAATGGCATTTTTGAAACTGTTGCTACGACATGAATATTCAATGATTGTTACTTTTGTATGCGTGTAATGCTGGAGGCGTGGCTTAGATGTAACCCATTGATCTCGATCAACCTAGAGTTACTCTATATTGGGCATGGTTAGTACTTGGATGGGTGACCATCTGTGGGTGGGTAAACCATCTCAGTATGTAGCCAACTGCCTAGGTCGACTCAACCTGCTACCCATTGTGGGATGGTAAAATGAGCATCAGCCTTCAGCTGAGTAATAGTACTGACCCATATTTTTGCAGGATTTAGCAAAGTTTCACAAAAATATGGGTCATTACTGAAATAGTATTTGATAATGGTATCAGCCTACAGGCAGACTCACAGCCCAAGTTGGTTATGGTTATTATCGTTATTATTATTTTTATTTTTTAAATTCTCAGTACAGTTGGTAGTAAAGATACTGAGGGTTAGAAGCTAATCAAAGACTAAAAACTATTCCAGCGGTGGCCAGAGTTCTGAACGTGGTGGTTATTATTATTAATGCAGTGTTGTTGATTTGTTAAGTCGTGAATTTGTCTGTAGCGTTGAGTCGATGACACTGAATGGCATGAAAAGACCTCCGCCAGGCTTCATTGTCAACTCCAAGACATCTGACTGCCGCAAGGCCGCTGACGTTCTCATAACAATGGGGTATGAAGTCCAGTTTACTTCTACTTTGAGGAGAAATATTCTCTAGTTGAGAACTTGAGTTAATGGGAAATGATGATAAATGAAGACATTTGACATGACATGACCCAGTTACAGGCACATGGGTGTGACATGACCTCTTTAAGTACCTAGCTCCATGCTAGCTCTGAAGCGTTGTAGAATAAGCCCATCTCGTTTCCTGGCCGATTGTCATATGAGGCGACTGAACCAGGCTAGTTTTGATTTGTTTGTTTTTTCTGGGTTGTATATAGTTTGAGCTTTGAGTATCTTCTGTATTTATAATTTGTCTTCTGTCCTGTATTTTCCAGCATGAACCAACGTGATTGGCACTGTATCTTGCCTACTTATGTTGATGTGCCGTTAATAGTCTACTCACTCGTGTTAATGGCATTTGGGTGTCCATTCCAAACAGTTGGAGGTTGGCCTCGACTTGGATACATTTGTTCACGAATGACGTGACCTTTCAGATGTCTGAATCAGTTGTGCATGAGTTACTATTTCAGTCAACTGAGCCTGTAATGTCGGTTTATGAACATGATAAGACTGGAATGTAGAGTTTCTGTCACCTAAATGATATATATATTGTATGAAATGACACTGATAGTTCTGTCTGCATGGCCAGCAAGACCAGTCAATGGTGAAGACGCGTTGAAGAAGGTATGAAAACTACCGGTCTGTCATGAGTTGATAATGATACACAAGTCTGAAGGACAGTTAGCTGACAAACAACTGTCATGGACAATGACTGTTAATATCTCGGTCTGTGTGTTTATGTTTCTGTGTGTTTATGTCTGTCTGTCTGTGTGTGTTCATATCTGTGTCTGTGTGTTTATGTGTCTGTGTGTTTGTCTCTGTGTGTTTATGTCTGTCTGTGTCTGTGTGTTTCAGAATAACGTCGGAAAACGTGGCTGAGAGGTTCGGAGTGAGTCGCCAGAAACAGGATGAATTTGCCGCCATGTCTCATGCCAAGTTTGCATCACTTGAACTGTTACTGATGCTAGCTGTTCACACACATGCACGCTGTCTGCCGCTGTCGTTGCCCCGGTGTGGGCCCGTGAGCTGTAGATCGGCCCGATTCATTTCCCGGCATGAATGGGTCATAAACCAGGCTTTAGTTGTATTTGCTTTAGTTTGTGCAGATATTAGTAATTTTCTTGCATGATTGTTTAGGTTTCTTGTGTCGCTGTTGGTTGTAATTATGTTCAGGTTGGGGTTTTGTGCACCAGCCAAGATATAGGCTGGGAAGATTGCCTCCAAATGACCTATAGTGTGTCAAACAGGACGTTAGACTCTACTCAGTTCAACTTATTCAGTCATTCTGTTGAGGAGAAAGTTGAGTCTGGGCTAGTCAATTGCAGCCAAACATCTCAGTAGCACCGTGATGACAATAATACTCTCAGCTGAGAATGTTATAGTGATTTTTTTCGTAACTCAGTTGTTTATGTGTAGCCGAAATGGTAGCACCTTAGTGACTGCAACTGTGTGTCTTCCTTCATTTCAAAGATATTAAATAAGCAAGCCAGTAACATCAGTATGCTCTGCATGAAGTAACTTCTTTACATACTTATTTAAACGCGGCTTTATGAGCAATTCCTTGTTGCCGGTTGACAGTGCCTGTCAGCCATGAGTGTTCAATGGCAGATGATTCCTGGTTCAACAGGAGACTGTTGAGTGGATATGTTGCAGGGCGGCGAAGGCACAACAGAACCAACTGTTTGCCGATGAAATTGTTGCCGTGGAAACACAACTCGTAGATACGGATGGACACGTGACTCAAGTTGTGGTACGATCTCTCCGGTGTTGGTCATCTGCAATTGGACGCCATCTGTGATATATGTGATGTGATAATCATAGACATCTATGATTAGACCTTGCTGTATTCTGTCAATGACGCTCGTATCTCTCACAACTTCTGTATAGTTGTTGTTGTCTGTTTTCCAACATTCTCAGTTGATTGCACTTGTTTGCCATCAACATCTGTGGTCTGCCAGAAGTTGATCATTCCGCGTTATCAAATGGACAGTTATCAGGGTTCATAGGGTCCTTGAGAAGTCCTCGAAAGTCCTTGAATTTTGTCCTTTCAGTTTGCTATGAACCCTAAGTTATGGTCGTCAGTATTTTTTGTTGCAACCTGGAACTCGCTGCCAGACAGTCTTCGTGGTTTTCAACGTTTTCAGGCGTCAGCTGAAAACACTTCTATTCTCACTTCACGAAAATATTGACAAGACCTACTTAGCAGATTAGAGATTCTTTCATGAGGTATAATTGACCCTTTACTTACTTACTTACTTATATCTGCAGTATTGTAGCTTCTGCATCCCAAATCAGTTGAACTGATCTGATCTTATTCCTGGCAGGATGGCTTAAAAGGCGTCCTGGATTTGTGCAAATGTTAGTTATTTTTATATCTCTGTTTAGGTTTTTTCTTTTTCTCGGTTATAGTTATTGTTAGTTTTGTCAATATCAGCCAAGTGATTGGTTGGGTTGGTGTTTTGTACCAGTCAAGAGACTGGGCTGAGATTGTCAAGATGATCTCATAGTGTATCAGGTGTGACATTAACCCTCTGACGCCCACTGCTGCCACATGGCCATAGCTATAAAGCATTCTGTGCCAGACCGGGTTAAGCCGTCATTTCTAATTTTTGTCATCCGGGCACTCTGACGCTCAGTACTGAGTGTCAGAGTGCCCGGATGTCAAAAATTACAGGATGCTTTATAGCTGTGCCCATATGGTAACAGTGGGTGTCAAAGGGTTACACTCTATGACCCATGATACTGTTACTGCATAGCGTGTGTCAGCCGTGGGGTGTGGCCTGAGTACATACACTGTGTTCAGAAAAAAAACACCCACTCACATTTTCTTCCATATCTCTATGAGTAATGCGTACATTTAGACAAAAATTGCAGTGGATATACCTAAGGAACGGTAGATTCTGATCATGTAGAAATTACATATTCATTGCGGCCGATGACATCATAATGACGTCACATTTGTAAACGTTTGTAAATAAGGACCTCCAGACAGAACACAGCCTATTCGCTGCATAATTCAACGACTGATAATTAATAATAATCAGCTATTTAACATACGTCAACAAGAATATTACTGTGTTATTGATGAATTGAAATGTCATAACTTATGCTCAAAATATCCGCCTTTCTCT
>Ga0056114_1001702_pt1 | contig 10390 bp, 8 predicted proteins | sample WorMetHERISLAND1_FD_77005 | JGI IMG/M metagenome (GOLD analysis project Ga0056114, IMG submission 77005) | Marine gutless worms symbiont microbial communities from Max Planck institute for Marine Microbiology, Germany - Olavius loisae HERON... ... | reverse complement strand
GATGTAGGTCGATTTGCGATGAACGGCCGAGCGCTGTGTGTCATGACGTTCGACATGTTTCACTCACGTGTTGGTCGCCGTCGTGCTACCTTACTGTTCCACGACTTCCGCCGTCGACTTCTCTCTGCCGTCATCGCTACCGACTCTTCTAACTAACCTACATCTAGAGACGTGATCAGTTTGTATGCCGAGGCTAGAACAGTTCCTGAAACATTTCACTTGTTCGCCAATACTTTAGCAGTTGATTATTGACTTAACTAAAAATATCAATTTTGTACAGTCACAGAATTTAATATGTGGACGATATTCTATTACTTTTACAAACGATTTTTGTGTTTTTTTTACCAATTGTTTGAAGTCGTCGTCATAAAAATTAATTTGTGAGCGATATTTTCTAATCATCATCAAATGTTTTGTATCGTTTACATAACATTGCACATTGTAATAGTTACCGGTTTTGTAATAAATGTTCTTCACTTGAAGAAATGCTAACGGCACAGCATGGGGTGAACTGGTGCAGTTTGTTTGACCTAAACAAATACGAGAAGCTGTTGCATGTAATGTGTCCGTCTTTTGCAATGGCGACAGACATTATTTTCCCCGACCCATGTGCTGCAAACTGCAATGCGACAAGGATTTAAAATACGATACTATCATCTTCTAAAGGCCGCAACCAACTAAGCGAACTAGTTGCGAACTAGTTGGCAACTAGTTCGCAACCCGGGTTTCCAACTAGTTTCCAACTAGTTCGCTTATGTGGGTTGCGGCCTTAACTGCGCAATCGCTTTAATCTCAGCAGTCGTACGTCATTGTAAGTAGCCTATGTCACAGACGATGTTAGTCGTATAGGCATGCGGTGGCGGTGCAAAATCCACCCTCTTTGGCGTGAGTTGCAATGCAGTGTTCAATATAGGCGTAAGTCGCCTAACCGATTTTCCGAACTCAACGCAGCTCCAAGTCAAAGGTTTAAAAGTGGAAGTAAAGAGAGTTGAAAAATTTTGGGCACTGAGACCGCACCTTAATCTACGGGAGAGGTTGAACTTCCGCATGGAATTCGTCGTCTATAGCCGTATCAGGCCATCGTGTCAGCCACGTTGCAGAATATTATTCTTGACGTTCCCTCACAGGCCATCGTAGGGATTATTTCAAAAGCTCACTTATAGGATTTCCTATTAGTATTCAACCACGAAGTGGCTTTAAATAGCTTAGTTTTCTAAAACAAACGGCGCCTTTGGCGACAGAAAAATAAACAGACGAGCAAAAAGACAACCAGATGGAATTTGTCACTGTTGAAAGCCCTCCTCCCAATGGGCTTAATAATGTATGGCTATAAGTGCGACTTTATACATTTGCTTTGCCTATGTGAAAAGTTGACTAGAATGGCAACAGTGCATGAGAAATTAGAACTTCATGCCTTGAGCAACAAGTTTATCTTCAGAACGTTAAAGCACAGCTACAAATCAAAATACATTCGAGAAGCAAATCGATTTTCATCGATTCGTCCAGCAGAAACAACTAAATACGTATAACAACGTGAAGCAGTTTGCAGTAAGTTAGTTCACTTATAGACTATAATCGCGAAGACGTTAAGTCATGCATAATTTTCTGAAGCGAATATTACTTTTAATTTTTCTTCATCAAGTCCATCATCTCTGAGCCTGAAAAAACAGAATACAACAACCGTCAAAAATATATTTTAAATTATGCGAAACTCGTTATAGGCATGATAGCCTGCTAATTCTGACTGAAATGTATATAAATGGTAAATGGCTTCCGATATTATAGAGCGCTGGAAAGCGTCAGCATAGCGTCAGCTTTGTCTACCGCTCTTTACCATCTATCTACCCATGCCAGATCCGAGTCCATCAACGCTGACAGTCTAAACTCCAACTTCCTACAGCTCGGAAGAAGGAGTGGCGGCCGGCCACAGCGGCAGTTCACCCCCATGCGGTTACCTGTCAACGCTGTGATACACACTACTTTAATAGGCCTCGAACCCGCAACCTTCCGATCGTTGGTCCGACGCGCAACCAGTAGTGCCACCGGCCATACCATCCCTGATAGGCCTAACATGTACGGTTAGACTTTTAACGGAACAGCTCTCTTAAAATAAACCAGTCAAGTATTTCACAAAGTCTATCATAATTTTCTTTACGCCATAATCAATGGCTTTTAATAAGGTGGTATTTATCAGAAAATTTTAGACAGGCGAGTCCTGTCGCCTATCTATCGCACACCTGGTATGGTTAATTACAGTGTCCTGTAAAATTATATAACACATTAGGTAAAATGGTAAATGGTAAATGGCTTCCGATATTATAGAGCGCTGGAAAGCGTCAGCATAGCGTCAGCTTTGTCTACCGCTCTTACCATTTACCCATGCCAGATCCCAGTCCATCAACGCTGACAGTCTAAACTCCAACTTCCTACAGCTCGGAAGAAGGATTGGCGGCCGGCCACAGCGGGCAGTTCACCCCCATGCGGTTACTTGTCGACACTGTGATACACACTATAGTAGGCCTCGAACCCGCAACCTTCCGATCGTTGGTCCGACGCGCTACCAGTAGTGCCACCGAGCCAACCAAGGTAACTTCTTTGCTTGCGTGGCATTAAACAAAGTCTGATGTATGCTGTGTTCTCTCAATATGCTGATGATTCTAATTCTTCAAGTGAAATGTTCCTTTCCTTCACCTGGTGCTACCGGCGGTTCTTTACTCGTACTGATACTGGTACTGGTACTGGTAGTTCTCGTAGTTCGGTTTTGACTCCTCTCGCAATTTGCGTGCTTTTCGTGCTTTAAGTGGCTCTGGCATTTCTGGTGAAAATGAACCTGTAACAATACAGATATCGAAATAGAATGTCGGTCGCCAAAAACGATCGATATTCTTTGCTCACAAGGGGCTCCTGTGACCGCAGCTTGACAGGCACTCGTTATTGTAACTTACTAAATACGATATCATAATATGATGATACTGTACTATGATTACACATGCACGCTCTATACGTTGTCAATGAATTAAATCAATGAAAATCACTGTGAAATCGACCTGTTTCAGTGAATAATCAACCGATTTTGATTAAATTTGTTTTAACACAATTTGCCATGTCACTCTGATGAGAATCACGTGACCAAAACCACAACAAAAATTTAAAAATCCAAAATGATAGACGATAGCCACATTGAAAATAGATTTAATTTGGATATCCAGTATCTCAAGATGACGGATTCCACCATTGTGGATATCGTTAATTGCCATTAGTGACATATCGATCGACTTTGATGACATATCCTGCCTGCTGGTAGCCGGGTACAATTTCTGAATTATATATTCCTAATCCATAATTCTGGAGAAAGATTGGCAATCTATCGCCATGGACCACTGCAAATGGCGTAACCACTGTTCCTCCGGTATTCAGAACTTTGAAGCCAACCGGGTAAATACTACAGTGTGAGTAAAAAAATCCCTCCTGCGGTTTTCTGACATTTTTCCTAAACGGTTGGAAATTTTTAATCAATTTTTACACACCTATTATACGATCCTTTCTACGCTAGACTACAAATTTTGTTCAATTATTTCCAAATTTGACGAAGTTATGCCATACTATGTGTGACCACCCAACTAATTTTCACATTTCACTAGAACTTTAACTTCTAAGTTTGCTTACTGAGCAAATGACGTCATTGTTGACGTCATGTCATATCCAACATGTTTACTGACATTATAAAAGTGCTTATTTTATAGTTACTTGCCACAGACAACGATCAACAAAGCTATCAACGACTTACGCAAACGTCTGAACGCATGCGTTTCGGCCAATGGTGGACATGTTGAGCATATTATGTGAACTGGGTAGTCGTGCTTAATATGGCATAACTTCATTAAAGGTCGGGGATAATTGAATAAAAATTTGTAGTCTAGCGTAGATAAGAACTTATAATAGGTGTATAAAAATCTATTAAAACTTCTCAACAGTTTGCGAAAAAATGAAAAATGTCAGGTCCCTTCTGGGGAGGGGGAATTTTTTGACTTACACTGTAACAGGACAAGCGGGCGAGGAGTAAGACGCCCTCACATCATCGTCATGGTTCACTCACAGCTGTCAGTGACAGATCAGACCGATGCTAACTCTAAAGTAGACTCCATCATCATAGGCCTAACCAAAATTAAATGTTTATGGCCACAACCCACTAGGCGAACTAGTTGGAAACTAGTTGGAAACCCATGTTGGCAATCCGGGTTTCCAACTAGTTTCCAACTAGTTCGCCTAGTGGGTTGCGGCCTTTACAGCTGCTATAAGCCTGTCACGAAAGACTTTTTTGCCATAGCACAGCAATGGATTGTGCGATTATCTTCCGACTTTTGTACCATAACGTGGAGTTATGACTTTGAGGTAGAAACATCAAACAGCCACAAAATAATTTCTGGAAAATGAAGTTGGCCGACGGCAACCAGTTTGAAATAGTTACATCGTCATATCTCAGTGAAATGTTAATCGAGTTTGGTATAATCTGCTACACAGACGCAGATCCTGTTTTCGATGAGAGTCATTTTTTCCAAAAATTCATTTGTTACAGACTCAAAATGGCCAAAACCATGCTGAAAAATAGGGTTTTTGGCCATAACTCGACCAGAGTTGTCAATGAGCTCATTTTAATGACCCAACAGTTATTTGAAGGACCCGAACTGACTGGACCGGTTACTAAAGGAATTTTGTGGCCCCGATACAACAGGGCACAAAGTCACCAACACATGATTAGTCTAAGCTTGCTAACTAGTTAAAGCTGGAGTACATTCAAAATGCACCAGTATGGAAAAAAAGCGAAATAACTCTTAATACCAACGAATTGGGGAATCCCATATCTCATGCGCAGATCAAGGTGAAATATTGGCATGCAACGTGCACTAGAAGTTCACGTACGATGCGCTTCGCAGTGTTTCATTCAATCTTGAATCGCTTTAGCAGGTGAGTGCAGTCTGCTAGTAACAACGTTTCTGAATCTTAACGCTATCGCTATTAGCTATAATGCTGCATACAGAATGCTCTGATAATTAGCGTACATGCTATAACGACTTCTCAGTTGTTGATTTTTGTCATATTTTGAAATAGACTCATTTCTTTGGCCTTCAATAAACTTGTTATAATTAAGTGTTAAGTCAACAGAGCACTCAGCCCAGTAAATAACAACTAAAGAATTATTAAGAAGACTGACCACAATTATCCTGGTTTTCGTCCCACTGATTTCCACAGTCATTGTCACCATCACAGAGCCATGACGACTGGATACAGCGGCGACTTGGGCTTGGACCTTCGCATCTTACGTACCCAGAAGGACATTCTACGCTCGCTAAATGCATGAACAAAAACAAAAAAATGAACTGTTTCTTCCAACTTTAGAAGTTTTATGAATTGCATTACTTTTCAAACTTCATATTCCAGATGTTGATTTTTCATAATTATACTGTAATACATAAATTTCTAATTATCCTATACCAAAGCACGGCATCATATGCTGAAAACAGTGCACTCTGCTTTGCTAAATTACGGTACTTTTGCTAAATATTACGGTAGCTTTTTCAAACTGATGAACTCGCGAGTTGTTGATTTTTCATATTTCTACATAATACTTATGCCAAATTTTATTGTTAACCTATAATTAAGTGTTCAATCAATAGAGCAGACAAGTCAATAAATAAAAAGTAATGAATTATGGATGACTGGCCGCAAGTTTCCGGGTTCTCGTCCCACTGATTTCCACAGTCGTTATCACCATCACAGAGCCACGTGGAACGGATACAGCGGCGAGATGGATTCGCACCTTCGCACCTTATGAAGCCAGACGGACAGTCTATGTTTGCTGTATACATAACCAAGAAAATTATGTTAAACATTTCCTCCAATTATAGACGTTGTATAATAATGATAATAACGATAATCTCAGAAAATTGTAAAAACAGGCCGGGCCTGGGCAGCTGCATGCTGACTAAACTGCCGTCAAGCAATCCGTCTAGAGACAAATAAACCGTTACAGTAGTCCGGCTGCGGTCTGTGAAATCAAGCACCACACAAGTGTAGTCAGTGAATGCTAATGAGACGGAGCTGGTAGGGGTTGAGTGTAACAGGTGCTTGTGACGTCACTGACAGCGATAATTCACTCTTAATAATGACTTTCTGTTATGTCATGGACATGGTCAGAGCCTCTGACTACGCTGGATGCAGTCGTAGGTGGTTGTTAGCCATTGGGTCGTGCATGTGGTCAATGCCTGCCCCATGATGGATAGTCATAATGAGGCGTGTTGAGTGTTGACTCTTCTGGAGTGGCACGCGATAGAATAAAAGACCGTCAGTGTATGCAATACGCATGCGCATTGAGATCATAGTGTCGGCTCGCTCGAGTCCGATAACGTCACCAATGTACAGCTCAAACAAAATGGATACCCAAGAAACACTATAAATTAGATCCTTGCCAGTTGCCACTCATTATCATTGTAAGCCGTTATTCAGTCAATTGCGTCATTTCCCAAAATTCGAAGTAAAATAAATATGATACCGGGTATTGCAGTTTTTAACTCAAGAATTTCTATCATAGTGAATTCTTACACTAACGTACACCAGTCGAGCGACGTCTACAATAATTACTATTATTATTATTATTTATTCATGAAACCGGCACATAGCATAACAGTATAACAGTATAGAAACATGACTGCACAGCTAATTGGCAACTGTAGGGCAAGCCCTTTACGCAGTGCTAACACTAGTTACAATATAAGTCTCAGCTAAAGTGTTAATCGTTTAACTCTGTACAGTGTGCAGCAATATTTAAAACACGATAATGAACGACAGAAAAACTGAGGAGCTCTATATCATAAAAGGTATATCCAATCAGTCAAGTATTCACGTGTAGTAATGATTTGGACACGACTGACCGCAGTTAGTAGGGTCTTCATCCCATTGATTTCCACAGTCGTTGTCGCCATCACACAGCCAGTTCGAACTTATACAGCGGCGACTGGGACTCGATCCTCCACACGTAATTTGACCGGAAGGACACTCCATGTTCGCTGAATCAATAAGCAAGATGGTTAATATTTCTTCTAGTCCTAATCAATTTGTAATTATATGAGTTTTATAAACGTTTTTATTTTAGACATCATCTCAAATGCAATGCCTCTGCAGAGCCATGGACAGAAATAGCTTGTTTGGGTGAAAACAGACAACAGAAAAGTCGCGAGTTATTCCACGAATTGGAAATGGCTCACACGGAAGTTGTAGAATGACTGCAACAACAACTGACTATAATCTTGCAGGAAAGTGCCTAAGAAATGAGACCGCTTTTCTGCCTCTGCAGAGCGATGGAGCCTCTGAAACAGGAAGGTGGTAACTTTCTCTGCTGTCCTCTGTGATGACAGTGGTGCCACTGGTGCGTCACTCGATTTCTTGCACCAGTTCAATGGCGTGCTGGCTCCATGATCCCACTGTCTCGATGGAAACTGGGAGAAAGATGTGTCTTTTCAAGATAATTTGCAGTCTTGTTGTCTGCTGCCGTGTTTGGCTGCTGTTCCCTGCTCGGCTGCAGTGGAGCTCTGATGGCACTCCGCGAAAGTATCTGGAACACTGACGTCCCGAGCCATCAAGGGTATAGAGTTCCCCCGCCTGGGCGTTTGCCATCATTTCACAGCTGAGATTTGTGCTTTTTTAACAGCCCACCATACGATGTCGTTCATCTGCTTGTGACGTTGGAAGCCAATCACAAGAGTGGGTCGATGAAGCTGCTAGAAGTCTAGCTCTGTCAGTCTCTGATGAGGCTTGAGAGAGTAGACATGTCTCATGCGTTTTTGCCACCAGTCCATCCCATGTTTTCTGGATGTGTTGCCATTCTGTGGCTGGTTTGGCAGACCCTGACATTGCTATCCATTGCTCTTCTGTGACAGTAACTGACTGATCTTTACACAGTGATGCAGTCAAGAAGAATGGACTGATGGAGGGAGGGAGTTGATGCAGCTAATGCCAGAAAGGCAGAAGGTGCCAGCATCTCAGCACTCCTGATCCGAAGTCCACCGTTACCAACAGGCAATAAGGCTTGAAGCCACTGAGTATCATTGATGTCCACATTCAGTATTGCAAAGAGGCCTGATCTTAGGGTTAAGTCAAACTGTGATAGCAGAGGGTTGTCACTGTAGTCAGATGTTCTAATTATTATTATTATTCAGCACCTGCCAGCAATATACGTCTTTCAACATGCTTTAATGAACACTGAAAGTCGACATCATTAAAACAAACAGAATATTAAAACAATAATTACCACAAACTTCGCTGTCTTCGTCTGAATTATCGCCGCAATCATTGTCTCCATCGCAGAACCAACGCTGAGGGATACAACGACGACGAGCGGTACTACCACAGGGTCCATATCCACTCGCACATTCATTTCCTGCGGTTATAGTAACACTGTCATCACCTTTCACGGCCAATGAACAAGAGGCAAATACGTATATAAACTTCGAAAAGCCACACATTATGAACCGCTAACTGTCAAGACTTCCAGATTTAATAACCCCTCATTTTAAATTTTAATAATGCTTTAATTAACTAGGCTATCAAAGATTCTATATAACATTATGTTCATATTTTAGATCTCGCCTTTATCATTTTAATTTCATATATATATAATATATATATATATTTTCGTGCAGTAATTGTGTTTATGTTCTTTTGTTGTAATCCAGCCTATAGGCCTACCATCTGTAGTTTGCATGTATGTCTGTAATATGCCTAAACCCACTGGCTCCACTATTTGTGCACTTGTACATCTTACATGAAGAATACATACACTGTTAGATATACGCGATGACTGACTTCAGCAAAGCCTTCGATATATCTTAAGCCACCAGGCTGGCATTCAGTTACCAGGTGCATAGTCTATCAATCGGTCAATTTTGTTCCATAATCAGCCATTTAACTAATTCTATTTGCAAAATTTGATCACGCAGGGCAGATCTAGGAATTATGTTTGGAGGGGCCAAGTCCTTCCGCTGGAGAGCACTTAAGTCCCGCAGCGGGTCCTGGATGGAGCTCGGCCGCAAAACGTTTTCGGGTGCTTTCTCAGCTGAAAATACTGCATCTGTTGTGTGCATACAAAGGCGACGCGTTGATGGCTAGTAAGCTAAGAATATAGACAAGTAACGACTATCCATCACGCGTCTGGAAGACACGGGAGACTCGTCCGTGCATTAGGCATACAAGCCTTTTAAAAGTTCAGAGATAGTCTAACGTTGCTAGTAACATATTACTATCTTCACGTACAGATAAACGACTCCAAAAGCCACGAAAATGAATACTCAACCTTATGTTCATCAAAGAAAACTATGCTCAACTAAGTATTTCAGTAATAAAAATAATCTGAAAATTTGAGGCGAACGTACTCATTCCAACTAAATCAGAACAGAAATAAAAAAATTCACCACATCACTAATTCATTGGGCAATGGCCCGTGCCTCCTTTAGATCCGCCCCTGTGCTCATGACATTGAGTATTTGATCTCGATGATTTAAATATGTAGATGAAGCCACATTTTATATTTTCCCCTCAGATCGCGTCGACCCCGCTTAAAAGTGAGATAGAGCATATTACGGCAAGTAAAAATAAACCAATTAATGCTATGAGCTGAGACGCGGTAAATGGTTTCAAAAACGTTTGCGGAAAATGGTGAAAATGTTTATTGCATTCGAAAACAGATACAGAGCTGCTTACCGCAAATTTCGCGACTTTCATCGGAGTAGTCACCGCAGTCGTTGTCGTTGTCACAGAAGAAGCTTTCGGGAATACAGCGTGTGTTGTTCGGACATTTACGATAACCAGACGGACACTCGATGGTCGCTAGATGCACAGCAATATCATCATAATTATCTTCATGCATCATTGTAATTATTATTATCTCCGACAATATCATCGTAGGGTATAGGCCTACCTGATGTTTGATTAAAATTAAGACAATGGTAGATAAAACAGTCAGCGTTCCAACTTATCAGGACTAAATGAAAAGGCGTTCAACGTATCTCTCAGAAATCATAGCATAAGTTTTGCTTTGAAAGTTTATACCGCGAGAGAAATACAAAGAAATACCTTACTCTATCGGTATGGTTACACAAATGCGGTGAACAGTCAGGATGCCGTGCTCGTGCTGTTTCACTTTGCACAAAGTTCCTAAATTTTCAAGTCTGAATGGCTTGGATGAGGCCATATTGTACTAGTTCACTTACAAGAAATTATACAAGAAAGCCGTGCTGTCGCAGGGAATCCGCGCGATGCCGCTGTAATTTTCGATCCATAGATCAAGAACACGATAAATAAGGATCAGTGGCGAACAGACGTTAAGTTAAGTTACGTT
>Ga0056114_1001701_pt1 | contig 10393 bp, 7 predicted proteins | sample WorMetHERISLAND1_FD_77005 | JGI IMG/M metagenome (GOLD analysis project Ga0056114, IMG submission 77005) | Marine gutless worms symbiont microbial communities from Max Planck institute for Marine Microbiology, Germany - Olavius loisae HERON... ... | reverse complement strand
GCCTAAATAAATTAATGCGCTGATAAATGAATCCTACAAATTCCTTATAAGGCAATAATATTAATACGCAGTCATGCGCGTAGCCTGGAAGTGGCTGCGCCCGGATTTAGTTAAATGTGATAGAGGTGTTGTATCAACGGAAAGTAAATTAGCGGGCGCCATTGATAACTATTGCGCCCGCTTTTTGTCAATACATTGTGAGAATTTGCGCCCGTTAATCTAAAATCTAGCCGTTTTGGTCCATACCGTTTAAAACTTGGCATGAATCTGGTGAAGTCATTGCTGTTGTACAGACTTATTTCCATTGGTAAAATTTTTATGAATGTTACGGAGAACATTTGTTGATATAATTGGTAGAATGCGGTTAGTAAATAGACTGCTGAAGTGAAAATTAGTAAATAGTAGCTATTGTGTTGATAGTTGAGTTTGCTGCATATACCTGATCAGGGTTCATGTTAGTGTTACAAAGTCTGGCATACGTACGTCGGGGGTCTTTCGATGTACGTTTCGCCCGAACTTTTAATTTGGACGTAACCTTTACGTCGTGGCAATATATTTTGGACGTATGATGCAGCACACACACGTATAACTAATTGTATGAATATAAACAAAAATGTTTCAATAGTTACCTATGGCAGGCATAGCTATTGATTATCAGCTTTAATTAATACTATTTAAAATTCAACAGTAAGTGTGTAAGATGCAAATTTCATTTACGCACCAGCGCAGTTTATTCAGAGAATATATAGACTTCGCCACCTATATATTCTCTGGTCTATTCACGTTAGACAAAAGCAATAATAAACGGTCAGTAACCCGAGCATTTGTCAGTGCCCAGGATATTATTTTTCGACATACGGTTACGCCAGCAGTAAAAATTTGGACGTATTCATATGTCCAGCCTCTGAATTTAACTAATTTTTGGACGTCATATATTCCATACGTCCCACTAACGTGAACCCTGTACCTGATGAAGTGCATGTTGACTTTAGTGATGTGCTGATTGCTACTTTTGTAGATCCAAGATCCATCAGTTGCAACATACTTCACAAACCGTGCTCTGTGTTACTTGAAGTTAAAGATGTGGGACAGTGTGTGCCTGGATTGCCGGCGTGCCCTTGAAACTGATCCCAGCCTTGTCAAGGCATACTTTTTTCAAGGCCAGGCTCTGTACGAGCTTGAGTTGTACGACGAGTCAATTGCGAGTCTTAAACGAGGTGAAACTTCATATAAAACATGATTGTCAGCTTAGCTAACATGATATTTGTTGTGGCTGTCTGCTCCTGTGGTGTGATTCAGTCACTGTTATGTGTTAAGACATATCGTGCATGTTTTGTTTATTATCATTAACAGTGAAAGTATAAATAGTTTTTAATCCTCAGTATGTGTGCTGTGTTAGCGTGAATAGCATCCTTACAGATGTAGTTACCGGTATTGTATGATCATCTTGGCACATGTACCAAAAAATGCCATTATGGTGTATATTAATGATGGTTAATGCCGAGTTTAGGACCGTGCAGCACAGGGTTGTAAATGAGACGTATAATGCCGAGACTGAGACGATACCGAGACTTTAGAGTCTCGAGACAGAGACGTTGGAGCGTCGAGACCGAGAGACATTGAAGTGACGGTATCGAGATGAGACCGAGACGTCAGTGCCACCAGTCCGAGAAGAGACGTTCAAAACAACGTCTCGAGACGTTCGGTCGAGACGTTCGAGCCGTGACTATACAACTTCAAATTACTGTATAATGTGTAGGCCCATATATAGGCACGCTCTTGTGAGTTTGTATGCATGCTGTCACAATGTTTTATCGCCCGTGATTCAAACTAGGCCTACTAGTGTCAGGCTCATCATGTGCCATGTGGTATCAGCTATAATTCACGCCTAATTTCATTAGTTTGGCAGTTTTGAAATTTAAACTCCGTAATAAAGATACAGCATTGAGTGCTGATAGTAATCATGTTTACCCTTTGAAACATTATCAGTTTTTCCCGAATCAGAAATTAATACAAACCAATTCTTTAGTCTCATCCATGATATTCGTGTTTTAAGTACTAGTGTTAAACAGCTCATAGTTCAGAAACAGACAACAAAATCTCTATTCTCTACAGAGATACTTAGGTGGCCTAAGTAATCTCTATTAAAGAATAGAGATTTTTAGTTATAAGTTTGAACTTTGAAGTTCTATGTAAATGAGATGCATTATGCCGAGACCCAGACGATACCGAGACATTGGAGTGACGGTATTGAGACGAGACCGAGATGCTCAAAAAATGCCTCGAGGCTGGACTGTCTCGAGACCAAGACGTTCGAGACCGAGACTACAACCCCGATACAGCACCTGGGAGATGGGAGGGAATGGTGAGGGGAGGGTGTGGGAACAGAACTTGTAAGGGGCCGTGCTGCAAGAGTCACAAGTATACTGAAACACACACTCTGCAGATGTGTAAGGTAAGGCAAAAGCTGCAAAAATGGGCTTTCATGACGTGATGTAGAAAGGTAGATCTGTTCTTTCACCAGTTTCATGTTAAACCACTACTGATATAATGTACATTGTACAAGTTACAACACGCTCTTGTTATCTGCTGAACAGCTCAAGATTTGGCGAAAGAGCAGCATGTGCACTTTGGGGACGACATAACGAGGTTTATAAGAATAGTGAGGAAGAAACGCTGGATGCTTTATGAGGAGAAGAGAATTCAGCAAGAGATAGAACTTCAGCATGATCTCAATTCACTCCTCACAGGAGAGAAATATAGGTCAGCAGTCACATGAGCTAATTAACTCTTGTAGTACGCTGTGTGCTGTTTTTTGGAAGGTGCTCTAAAGATAGATATATACACCGTGTCCGGAAAAAACGGCCCCCCTAAACATGCCCAAATAACTTTATGAATAGAGAACGATAGCCAATTAACGCGTGCGCTTAATGCTTACTTACGCCCGCCAATATCGACGCCAGCGCACTGTGTGTCAGCGTTTACATAATTTTTGCATAAAAAACAAAATGGTAGCCTAATCAGCAGAGAAGATCGAATGTTGATAAAAGAAGTTTTGCATCAAGAGAAAGGTTCAAGGAAGTTATTAGCTGAATTTCCAAATAAAGCGTTTGAACTGATACCAACGGTGTTCACTGTGTTGGAAACTTGCGTTTTCAGAGTTAGTTCTTAAAGATAAAAAAATATCACAACATGTAAACGCAGTTCATTGAAATTTTACACACAGTGCCAAAATGAGTGTTAGAGTATGCTGTGCAAGTGTCATTGGATTGTGTTATATACTGTGCATTTTACAGCGTTTTGTTTAGAGGGGTCGTTTTTTCCGGACACGGTGTAGATCTGTGTAGCATGAAAATTTGTCACATTGAGGATTGGTTTGTTGTGCATGACATATGGTGCATGCAGTCATGCACATTAACTTGTGTTTATCTAGTTTTGCTGTCAGCTGATAATTGAATTATACAACACTAAGCGAACAAGTTAACAACATATTTAGCAAAATGGTCACATGTCACAGGTGACCATTGACCAACCGCTATGGAGTCCAGTGCTTCATAATAACAACAATAATAAAACGGCAATTTGTAAGGCGCCGTAACATATCAGTAGACATTACAATTGCACCTTACAGACAATGTGGCAACGTCGTTTGTGACAGCTCAACTGAGACTAGGCTATAAGTACTATTTATGTTATGAAATGAATAGTAACAGTCATTCTTTGCAGTTGCTTGGACTTATTCTAATTATATTCTAACATGACATATGTGCAGTGTTGACACTAGATGCAATGAATCGGTTTACTGTAAGAATATATGTAACATTTCACAGAAGATGACTTATGTAGACCAGCTAGAAAACTTGGAAAACTGGACAAGTCAGGGAAATAAATAGTGATTTGGGAAAATCGTAAAAGTAAGCTAATGTCAGATATATGCTTTTTGTGTTATGTGACCATTGACAACATTTACATGAGAATTTTGTCTGCCTGTTAATCTGTCACAATCCATTATTGTGTCTAAACACTCCAACATATCATGAGTATTTTCCACCAATTGATACTGATAGCCACTTATTTTAGCTTTCTTGAGTTCATAGTTGCTCTGATTGGGCTAGGGAGCATTGTAGAATAAGCCCAGGTTGTTTCATGGCCGAGTATCATGTTTTATGTTGTTTGCTTTTTCTGCGTTGTGTTTAGTTTGTGTACTCTGTGTATTTTTTGTCTTCTGTCCCGTATTTTCCAGCGTGAACCAACGTGAATGACACTGTATAGCCCATTTGTGCTGACGTGCCATTAAGAATCACTTACTCAGTTCGTAGTTATGTTGTAAAAATGTTTTTGCTGTAAGTTGTTATTGTGAGAAAACAGCAATAGGTGTCCTAATGGTCATTGTACATGTGTACACATCGGTTGGACAACTTCTTGTGATATTTTTCAGACAAATTGAGGCAGTGAGGCGTATCAAAGGAAATGAGTGTAGCTGTGAAATTGAGAGAATTGAAGAAGAGTGTGTAAGTTGACCAGCATTAAATAAATTTATTTGGTAGATTACTTAGAAAAGATGTTTGCATTAGTTGCAGTCTAATGTCATTCAGTGTGAACTTCATTAACAACAGCAATAATAGTACTGAATCTACTGATAGTGTAATTTCATTGTAATTTAATTTAGTGCTGTTCATTTGTCGTTCATGAATACAGTGTATAGTATTGGTATAGCAATTCAGTCTGTCCCTCTGGCTGTCCATCACACTATAGGCATCAACTTTTGTTTTTGCTTCTGGGTACAGGCCTTTTCTTTTCCCTCCACTACCTCCCCTTCCTTCTTCCCACCTCTTTCTTCCCTTCCCTCTCCTTAGAAGTAGGGTCACTTAAATCCAGCTAATGTTCTGGGAGTACTGGCTCCCCTGCATGGTCTGGAGAGAGCCCCAGCCATAATCAAATTTGCCACATTTCAGCCTTAAAATATAATATAAGGTGGCAGCAGTTTTAATGACTTCTTCAGAAGCAACTTATGTAGTTTAAATAGAAAAGGCATATTGGACCCACATGCCTCTAAAGTGGTGAGGACCATGATAGGTGAATTAGTGCATTTGCCAACAGATCTATTTGTATGTACTTGGATACAGACTGGCATATCATGCATTGATATTATCAGTGTACCGGTACTAGATAAAAGATTCCATTAAAATTTAATTTACGGTCTAAATTCTTCTGAGTGTGATTAGACTCCCAAGAAGTCAGTGCCGTGGATCACACACTCGTATTGACAGAGTAAAAACAGCTGAATATATCGTCAAAATTTTATCACCACCTGATAGCCCAATCATTCTAGTTTTTGTGACCTGATCTCTATGAAATTTGCATAGGGTCACCCCTGATGGTGCCTCATATATAGGAGGGATATGAAAATTGTACAATTTGTAGTCAATAAGTCACTGTGCACCGTGTCCGGAAAAAAAACGGCCCCCCTAAACATGTCCAAATAACTTTATGAATAGAGAATGATAGCCATTATTTTTCGTTGTATCATGAAAAGCCATCTATTTATTTGCAGTGTTTGTATGAAGTTTCACGACAACCAGTCTGTCTGTTGCTGATATATTACTTTTTATAAAAAGATGGTCGAAAATTGCCGTCGCCAACATTGCCAATTAACGCGTGCGCGTAATGCTTACTTACGCTCTCCAATATCGACGCCAGCGCACTGTGCGTCGGCGTTCACGTAATTTTTGCATAAACAAACACAAAATGGTAGCCTAATCAGCAGGAGAAGATCGAATGTAGATAAAAGTTTAGCATCAAGAGAAAAGTTCAAGGAAGTTATTAGCTGAATCCAAACAAAGCATTTGAACTGATACCAACGGTGTTCATTGTGTTGGAAACTTGTGTTTTCAGTGTTAGTTCTTACGGATAAAAAATATCACAACACAGGAAACTCAGTTCATTGAAATTTTTGCACACAGTGCCTAAATGAGTGTTAGATTATGCTGTATAAGTGTCGTTGGATTATGTTATATACTGCATTTTACAGCATTTTGTTTAGGGGGGCCGTTTTTTCCCGGACACGGTATATTTTGGAAACAGTGTGAAACAGAGGTGTGTCGTCTATCAAACCACATGTGTTATGAGTGTTGTGACCAAGACACTAGATGTCACGACTGAGGCAGCAGGGTTCGAGACCAAGACAGTACTTTTAACTTATATGTATGATATGTATGATATTCATTGCTAATAAAGTCGTTGACTATTGCTACCATGTAGACTATAGATAGAGACAAGGTTGTCACAGGAATGTGATGGGGTTGGCGTTAAACTCTGTCGTAACAGGTTGGGTTGAGAGCCACTACAGCAACCATGTACACTACAGGCTTAGGTCTGTATATTACATCAGAATTATGTTCCTTGTCCAAAATCGAACCACTGCTTTTTGTGCTTTCTTTACCTATTTTGAAATAGAAACATTCTGTTAACATAGATGATGTTTAGACACCTGTTACTGTTACAGTTTTGAAATGCTAAGCAGGATTAACACTCTTAATGAATGAATATCATATGTATAGTTCTTTATGTTGTTTATTTGTGATCTTCCCAGATACAGTCTGTAATATAAATGACATCTGGATAATGACTCAGAAATCTGTTGTAAACTGTGCAAGTGATCGTCTGTGAATGTAGAATAGAAAAATGCAGCAAGTTAATGAGCTGTTTGCCCAGGTCGACGAGCGTCGGAAGGTAATATCAACGATTGTTGCTGCCTTTGTAATGGACGTAGGCATGATTTGTAGCATAATTTTGCGATGTATTTAGTGGATAAGTGAGTCAATTTGTTGAGCACATTGTTGTTGAACCCCAATGTGATAAAAATGATTGACTTCTCACTGAGATTGAGGCAGTTATTATATGTTGGCCTGAAACAACTATTTGCCGAGTGGATTGTGCCAATTATGGAACTTTCGTACCAGAGATACATTATGTAAATGTAGGCCTTGAGAAAGAATCAGGCCAAAGACTACCGCAGCTCACACAGTGTCACTTCAGTTCAGATCACACGTGCCATTATTGTTAGCCAATATTGACAGCGTTATCACATCTCTAGCGAGTTTTACGTTTTCGCCTGCACCGTGCATGCATATGCATAGCACAAACTCTTCTGTTGAAGATTTCTGTATTTTCTGTATCTGGGCATCTGACAGTATTGTGTATATTACCTATTCTTGTCAAAGAACTTCTTTCACTGCATCATAATGATTCGTAATTCTCTCATTCTAATTTTTCACAACTGTCATGTTTTAAAATTTTGATGAGGTTGTGTTCAGTAGAAGTGTTAATATACAGGTGTAATATGAAAAATTCACGATTTTCGACCATAGCTTGCTGTGTCTTGGAAACAGTGCAAGATAGAAACTTGGTAGCAGTGTACAACTTGTATAAGACATTGTACTGACTGTCAAGTAGTGTCATTGCCAGTGACTGGATGGATGCTGGCATTAGTAGTCTTCTAAGTGAAAGCCTCTTGTAGTGTACTGCATTTGTCAGTTACTAAAGAGTTACAAGGATTGAAGTGTCTTACCAACTGTATCTATTGTTTGGCACTGCATAGCTGTAAATTTTGTTATTCATATACATCTACTAATAAACCAATAAAGATATGCGCATCTAACTTCTTATGTTGCTGGTTACAACTGTTGCTAACCTATTACAAGCAGAGGCTGTGCTGTCGTTTAGAAATCATACATACGTCATATGACTTGGCATGATTGAGCCCTGCTCTTTCTAGATGTCATGCTTTCATTACACAATGCTTTCCCGATGTGGACTGAGTAGAATGGCTGGTAGTTTATGGTGTCGCATGTGATTAGCTTTAATAGTTAAACGATGGTTTTTGTTTGCCAGAAGCGCGATGTGCCTGACATATTGTGCTGCAAGATAAGCTTTGAGATTATGCGTGATCCGGTTGTAACGCCAAGTGGAATCACATACGAACGCAAAGATATTGAAGAACATCTGCAGGTGAGTAGAATGTAGCGCTATGCTGTGTCTCAAAAAATGCACCAATTTTGAAAAGGTATAGCTCAGTTATATGGATCGATTTTGATGACATTTGGCAAAATATTAATAATATTATAGAATGGAGTATTTGCTTCAGTTTTCATGTAAGTCTGCTGATTATTTTCTGTCAAACTGCATACCAAAAATAATGCATGCAATGTGCATGTTTCTTCTGTTGACAGGCGGTGTGATGCATAATTTTTGTCACTTCCGGTGATGTAGTTTAGGATGAATATTAAATAAGTGAAACTGCATTAGCAGTAATTCATTGATGAGTGTATTGTGTTTCAAAAATTGCACCTCATTAAAGTTGGCACATTTGCTTGATATGGCGCCAAAATTCGCGTTATTTTCAGTGTCCAGTTTGAAAGATGAAAAGTTGCTTAAAAAGTTAACCTACATGTAAACTGAAACATGCAAACTCTATTCTATTGTCTTTTAAATATTTCTGCCAAATGTCATCAGAATTGCAAGCTATACTGTTTCAAAGTTGGTGTTTTTGAGACATAGTGTAGATGGCTGAACTTGTGTTTATGCTACTGATGATCTGTGCTTGCTGGCGTCTACTGGTCTAGTCTTTGAGTGGGTCAGTTTGGTTGTTGCTAGTTCAGAAATCTGTTGCTACAAAATATGACCAAAACCACATCCATTAACGGTGACAGTTTGGGTTAGTTTTAATGCATCGGTCTCTGTCAGAATGGTTACTTCATGTCAGGCCCAGTTGGTGCTACAGCTGGGTAAACCGTCTCGTCATATAACCAATGACCACTCATGTCAACTCAGTCTGCCTGTCCCTCTGTGGATAGGTGTGGAGACTGAGCAACTTGGGTGATGTCCAGATTGGCATTGTCTTGGAGGTGGTGGTTTTGTCTCTAGCTGAATAATTACACCATTTTATAATGTAACAATGGAATTGATCCTTCTGGTTCAGTTTGGATAAACAGCTTGCTGAGTTGACCAGTATTGGCTGTTACTATACCGTACTTGCAATACTTTCTGTCCAGCAGAATAGTGCCATCTTTAGACCAATGACCTTCAATCACATGTAATACACAATTACACATGCTTTATGCACCTAATACAGTGTTGTTTATGCTGCCTGCCATGTGCCATCATACTGCCAGTGATCAAGGATAATGCCATTGGATTTGTTCATTTATCTGTTTGTTTGCTAGATAACAAGTTATGAATAGATTCGGATGATTTTTGTGCCACAAGTCTGTTTTTGGACCACAACAAAACAGTTAAATTTTGGCATCACAGCTCTGGAAGGGGTCACTTACTCACCGGGTACAGAATTTTAAAACGGAGTGACATTTCAGCAGAGTTACCAGATTTGGTAGATTATTAATCGTCTCCAAGTGAAGCATTTTGTGGGTCAACTATCCCTACCCAGCTCTCACACTCAAACCCATCATGTCCATGTCAGACTGTTTGATTTAGACCAGGATCACTGACCAGATAGAGACCAGTTCTACAGATATCGGCCTGTCCTAACTCTAATCCAGTTGTCTTGCATTGCCTTTGATTTGTTGCTGTTGATTTCAATAGTTTTGTTTTATTTATTACATTTTCTAGCTGTAGAGTTGCTGATTATTAACAAGTTTAGCATTTTCTTTTAGTTTTCTTTTTTACCGCTATTATTAGTTGTTTCTGTGTATTTCGTGAACAATTTTTTATGATAAATAGATAAATATAAGTAGATGGCAGTGTGAATGGTGTCCATACTTATACCAACTAAGCATTTTCTATTAAGTACCTGTCTGACTTACGTTGAACAGGGATTTTCTAGTAAATCAGTTGTCAACGTGGTGCTTGATGTTATTCACAAATAAATGTAAAAACTTACCAGTTTAAAACTCATTGTAAGGACGATGTGATGATATCACTCCACTAAAACAGCAAAAATCTTTTGGGTAACCCTAGATGGGGCTACGCATGGGGCATCCATAAGCTGCCACATGCATAGCTACATCTATGCATCAACAACAATAGCCCTACCCCGAAAGCCCCCTGTTATACGCAAAGATCTCGGGGATATCTCTTACACAAGCCGAGTTATAGCCGATTTTGTCCCAAAATTCGTTGCCATGGCAACAGGGGTCATTCGGAGGTAAATTTAAATGATGCTGTTAAATAGGCCGTCCCCGAAAACCCCACCATAGAACCAAAAATCGCGACTCTATCTTGCACACAACCGGAATTATGACAGTTTAATTTTTTTTCTTCAAAATTTCCTCATTGGCGCCATTATAAATTTTTCGATTTTTTCGAATAAATCAGTTAAATTTTAAAATTAAATTTTCTCACCCCCAAAAGGCACTTCCTTGCGCAGAACCACGTC
>Ga0056114_1001700_pt1 | contig 10399 bp, 7 predicted proteins | sample WorMetHERISLAND1_FD_77005 | JGI IMG/M metagenome (GOLD analysis project Ga0056114, IMG submission 77005) | Marine gutless worms symbiont microbial communities from Max Planck institute for Marine Microbiology, Germany - Olavius loisae HERON... ... | reverse complement strand
GAACACCCGGAAATTTTGGCCCAAAGTGACCCCCCCCCCTGTTGATTTGAGCGTCAGAGACATTGGATTGCAAATTGCGGCCGCCAGAGAGCGCAACGCTCACAATGGAGAGCCTATAGGAAACCACCATCGCTCTTTCGAATGGTGCAATCGCTGACCCTCTACGACCTCCCTTTCCCCCAAAATGGAGGTTCCATATACCCCCAGGATACGCGAATGGCCATATCTCCGCAACGGGTGATCCGATACACTTCATGTTTGGTTCTAGCGTAGGGTTTTCAGGGTCGGCGGATCGAATGGCGCTATTTCCGGTTACATCATATCCAAGTTGGCGGCAACGGCTCATTCGATCCACTCATAGGCCTATAGCGCGCATCGCGCGGTCATCTTTGCGATAGCACAGCTTTTCTTGTTTGTTGCAATGTTTGCAGATAATTCGAATGAAGCAGAGAATGATGAAAGTAAATTGTAGGCGACATACCCTTCGCAGAAGAAGACGACCATGTGTGAATAGGCCTTAATTGCACTCGATAGCAGGTCATACACATCGTAGGCCTATGCATTCGTTAGCGTTAATCACGTAACCTAGTCTAATTAGCATGCATTCAGCTGTCTTCTAATCGCGTTCGTTAGGCTAATTAACAGTCTTAGACCGTTGCATCTACCTTGTAGGTGCTATTTCGAAAACTTACTTACAGAACGCCAAGTGGCATTTTTCTTTGATATGGATGGAGTCACAAGAACTCCAGTTATCGCAAACTGACCACACATCTGTTTGGGCAATAGCTGCGGCGTTTGGGGTTGGGAAGGGACGCCCCACTAAATTTCCGAACTAACTAACTAACTAACTAACTAACATCTGCCGCCGTTGGAGATTTTTATTGGGGGGGGGGGGATTATTGGTAAGAAATTAAAACACTTATCTTACACCGCTACGAAGATGTAACGACTAACTTATTTGTAAGAAATCAGTATTTTTTATATCCGCCTGTTGAGTGTTGATCGAAGTTAACGCCATCGGAATTTTGTGCTGTTTAGTAGTTTTCATGACATACCGGTGTGACGGACAATATAGAATTACTCTACCACTATCATATTCCGCTTCATACGTCGACAATGATAATCACGTTCTGCTTAGTTCTGTGTGCAGTGTGCGGACATATTTATCTGGAGCAATCTAATCGCTTCTGAATTAATTTTGATACATTGTTAGTGAATATGAAAGCTGCTACGTTTTTGTCGAGTTCAGACAAATGTGATTATGTAATCTAGGGGCCGAGGGACTCATGACCCAACCTAAATGTAACTAAAGTAAATATTTGGAGAATATTTAATAGAGTGAGGTTTCTACAGCAAGTACACAAAGGTTTTCCAATCTTTGGTGATCATAAGTTGGTTTGTTTATGTTTGCACAATACTTAACATTTTGCACTGTAAATATTAGGTTATTGCCAGAACTTGTTTAACTGTCTAAGCCTTCTCCCAGATAACCTATACTGTGTTGGTGGAGACGTTAAATTCTGCTTAATCAATCAATCAATTTAACTCTGTAAGCGATTACTCATTTGCATGTCAGTTCACTTTTAGTTGCTCTTCTAAGCGTTGAACATTACACTTTCAGACTCGTGTAGTGCTTTAACTATTTTTGACTCGGCGTAAAAATTTTGCCGAGTATTTACAAAAATCTTCCAGCTTCTCTTCTGGGGAGAACAGAGGACTTGACTTCTATTCTTTCAATCGCTGGCTTCGTCCCATCTAGGCTCCTCGATCTGCCATTGCCAACTGAATAAACTGGTATTTTCTCAGTAGCCCTACTGGTAGCGCGACGGACTAACAATCAGAAGGTTGTGGGTTCGAGGCCTGCTAACGCCTGGGGTAAACTGTCTGCTGTGGCCGGCCACCACTCCTTCCAATCTGTAAGAAGTTGGAGTTCAAGACTGTCAGCATTGATGGACTTGGATCTGGCATGGGTAAATGGTAAGAGCGCTAGATAAAGCTGATGCTATGCTGACGCTTTCAAGCGCTCCATTAATTTTTGTCTAATTCATTTAACAGGAAACCAAACATTTCAGCATTTCCATTACTTCATACAAATGATAAAGTACAGTACTGCAGATAGCATAAAGCTCTGCTAACAGTGATATATCAGGTCATATATACAGTGTGAGTCAAAAAACCCCTCCCTGAGGGGACCTGACATTTTTCATTTTTTCACAAACGGTTGAGAATTTTTGTTCGATTTTTTTACACACCTATTATACGTTCCTATCTACGCTAGACTACAAATTTTTATTTAAGTATCCCCGACTTTGATGAAGTTATGCCATATTAAGTGCGACTAGCCAGTTCGCATGATATGCTCAAAATGTCCACCATCGGCTGAAACGCATGAGTACAGACGTTTGCGTAAGTCATTGATAGCTTTGTTGATCGTTGTCTGTGGCAACTCACTATAAAATAAACACTTTTAAAATGTCAATAAGCATGTTGGATATGACATAATGACGTCATTTGCTCAGTAGCAAACTTAGAAGTTAAAGTTGTAGTGAAATGTAAAAATTTGCTGGGTGGTCGCGCTTAGTATGGCATAACTTCGTCAAAGTTAGAGATAATTGAATAAAAATTTGTAATCTAGTTTAGAAAGGAACGTATAATAAGTGTATAAAACACTGATTAAAAATTCCCAACTGCTTGGGTAAAATTGTCGGAAAACCGCAGGGGGGGGGATTTTTTTGACTCACACGGTAAATAGTGTAAATAAATAACTGAATGCTTATGTAGATCCAAAAATTTGAAACTCATGGGTATTATCAATAATCACAGATACAATCCACTTTAAAAGACAAGTCAAGGTAGGATCATAAACAGCATGACCAACCAATGACGCTGTTGACCAGAAACCCAAACATTTAGGCCTAGGTAACTAAAAGTAGCTATGGCCTATAGTTACTATATTTAACTAGGTTAACTAGTGCTGGGTCAATTCTAAAACGAAACCCTAATGAATTGAAACCATAGTTCTCTGGCGGTTTTTGCAGTAAATTAGCGTGGTGTTTATACAGATTAACTTTTTCATTATTAATTTGCAGGCTTACTAGTCTACTTAAGACAAGACTATAAGCCAAATACGGCGATTTTATTAATGCAGTATTTAACAAAATCTGTTTAATGTGCAATGTTTTTATAAACAGTGCAAATACAGACCAGTTCTTGGTTTCTTTCATAATTTTATTAAGTATATAAGCTTTTACCTTAATAGAACTGCACCATTTTTGCACAAAATGCTGAATACCGTAGTCTTTGCACCATTTTCCACAAACCCAAAACCAATATTGTGGTTTTCACAAAATACAGACCAAAACTGGACAAGGTTTTTGAAACTAAAAACCACAATGGCACTAATGGCAACAGCGTTGTTGTCCTTGGTACTTGAGATGTCCCCGAGGACAAATTTTAAGTTGGCCTTGAGGGTTAAGTTCTTGGTTAATTCTCCAGGGCACATCAGAGCCACACAAACTATGACATGAAGGCAGTTAAGGCTCCACGCGACTGTCAGCTTGATAACTTTGATAGCTTGGAGCCTTTGACACTGTTTAATAGTGTTTATTGCATGAACTTGTGCAACCGTTAGTGACTTTTTCTATGTTCTCTCGCACCCCGTAATCTAAAGCGGTCCTTGAATGTGTTCTGACGTCAAGTCCTTGGCCTTGAAGCTCAAGTCCTTGTTAACAACACTGAATTTCAACATATGACTGATTGATTTGTGACAAAATATTATACGTAAAAGCACTGAATGTAGGTGATACTGAGTGGAGACAGCGATATAAGTGTAGAGTTAATGACAGATAACAACATTAGAATAAATACTGCAGAAACATTTACTTTTCCATATCTCAACACAAAATTAACAGTTTCACACCATATCAAATTTGTTGATCGGACAGAACAGATCTCAAGATTTAAAACTCAGAAGAAAGTTTACAAAAATTAATCAACTGCAAGTCGAGACATATGACACGAGGGTTTAACAGCTTTGAAAAATGATGCGGAACTGTATTTACATCGAAAATAATGTCAGTGAATCCAGAACTCGTAAAAATGGACATTTAAATAGTGAAAACAACCGAATAAAAATACACGGCCAGTAGGTTCCCAGAGCTATTGTGCGACAACATAATCAATCTGTTCAGTGTTATTACATGAAAGTACGCCAGACCAGTTCACTGCATGGGTGAAGGGAAAGCAGTCAACCCTCTTCTTCATCGGATTCTACAACGTAAAGTAAACGACATTGCTATACACGATATCACAGTGTCGAATTAGGTCAGGTCAGCGGCGGTAAACAAACCGATAGGTGTGGTGTCACTTACAGTCTTAATTTTTACTATACATTTTGGCTGTGTACAGTGGCAATAAAGTGACTTACTCATTTTACTGTTCCAAAAAACTGACATAACAAAATTCCTGTATGGCAACTTGTCAACATCACTGAAACTAGAATAAGGTACAAAGAAAGGTTTCTCAAAGAAACTGTTAGCAAATCAGTTGACCAAAACACAGTGCAATCTCGTTATATCACAGTTCAAGGGATCGCAGCGATTTATTCGATATATCCAAACTTTGAAATGCCTCATGTCCAGGATTCTTCATAAGAACGGCCACATAAGCTGTAAAATGTGTGTAGCCCTTAGACATGCGTGCATGCAGTGAACAGGCTGCACAGTATAAGACTAAATGCATTGACAGACTGCAGCTCAGAATCTGACATTCACTGCACAAGTGGGACTATGGTAGTGTAATTGGGCCAGTTCATGGACCCCAGTAGACAGCACCAAACTTAATACTACACATCCATGGCCAGTTCCACACCTCTAGCACCACATCACTGCCATGCGGTACCTGCAGGTTGTGTCAATTAATTACTCGGCCGCGGGACGGACGGACAGGCGGAGAGCAGGAGACACTGAGACATGCAGCATGACAGTCCGAACTGAGACATGGCCGGCCATATGCCGTGCCTGAGCCCACCAGCAGCTGCAGCCCTGTAACTCAATATACGCGAAGCGGTGCAGTCCTCGGGATGAGCACACATGTTTGAAGTAGCAAAATTTTGAAGTAGCCGAGTTCGAAATAGCCACGGGAAATTCCTATCAATCATCATGGCGTCTGGCTGGGACCAACAATGGACTTCGAATTAACGGAAATTTCAAGTAAACTGAGTTGGATATAACGAGGTTTTACTGAAACAGTGAGATTTTTGTGCAAAAAATAGCTAAAACTAGAATTCACAATTTTTAGTCAACACGGACCGTGTCGACTAAAACTAGAACTAAATTGCAGTACTTTTAGTCGACTATGCTAAAACTAAGAATAAATATCCGACTAAAAAGATCACTGTCTCCACCTTCTTCAGCCTGTTTCAGCCACTCAACAAATGGCTTCAGTTGTTCCAGAAGAACGCCTTTACCCTTGCCATCGCTGTACCACTTCAGAATAGCATCCTCACTCAGCACGTCCGCTGGACAACAGACAACAACAGCAGCCGACATCAGTGAAAAATACATCAAAGCAGCTGTGTGATTCGATTGGATTGGACTGAACAGTGTTTTACATCCCCGCCAACACAGCATAGGTTATATGGGATTGGATTGGATTGTGCAGTGTTTAACGTCCCCTCCAACACAGTATAGGTTATATGGGAGACGGTTTTTACAGGTCAAAAGACCCAACCAACAGTATCTGAAGAAAAAAGCAAGCTACAAAGAAAAAACCAGAAAACGCAAACAAGAAATACACATATACATACACAATACACAACAAAGGATACACATATAAAGCACAAACAACAAGTCCCCTAGTCTATACTAATATGGGGTGACGAGGGAACGGCTCCCACAGAGGGCAGGGTCACTAGGCCTGAACGGCGGTGGGGCTGCCGCCGTAGTACCCCAGACCAGGAGACGATGACACCAGAACATGCAGCAATGACAATGTTTGGAAGGAAATCGTCTTGTTTCACTACTGAGAAGGTGAGTAAGTTTTAACAACCCGGTGATGTAGGAGACAATATTCCCAGCCAATCTGTTGACTGGCGCAAAACACAGCCTTCTTAACCAATCATTTGTCTCATATTGACAAAACTAAACATAGCTACAACCCAGAACAACATACAAACCGCGACGGCAGCCCCACCGCCGTTCAGGCATGGCGAACCTGCCCTCTGTGGGAGTCGTCCCCTAGTCACCCCAGTGTAGACAATATGGGACTTGTGTGTCTTACATCACCCCATATTATTGTAGACTAGGGGACTTGCTGTGTTTTGTGTTCATGTCTGCTTATTGTATGTTTGATATGTCTGTGTACTATTTGTTCCGTCAGTACTTTGATACTGTTGGTTGGGTCTTTTGACCTGTAAAAACCGTCTCCCATATAACCTATACTGTGTTGGTGGGGATGTTAAACCATGTTCAATCAATCAATCAAACAACACACAAACTAAACAACTATTCAATAAAACTACTAACATATGCACAATCAAAAATGAATGAAACCTAATGCCTGGTTTATGGGCCTTTTACTGCCATCTAGCCAGACAGGGTCTGGGGCCCGCCCACATGTATCTGTTCTTTACAAAAAGCAACATTCTATCAATTGATGACAGATCAATCTCAGCACCAACACCATCCAGTTTGTTTATTTCACAAAATCACACAAGCATGAAGTCGTCATCATATCAAGAAAAAAATAGAAACTTTATGGAAAGCCAACTTTTCAGTATTTGCATGAAAAATAGACAGAACTAGTTTTGTCCTTCGGGTGCAGTGCATGTCTCCGATGGGCTAGTGGTGAAGCTGCTCTTTGTCTCATTTCACAGATTAACGTGCAAATTTTCTGTAACCAACGCAGCACATCAAGCCCGTCAGTGGAGGAATGCATGATGATAAAACAAGTCTATCAACAAGAAACTGTTGTGGTGAGCACGGGCGATACCGTTACTCACCTCTGTAGAAGAGCTGGATGATCTTGGAGAAGACTTTGAGGAAGTTCATGTTGTCGTAGCAGTAGTCCTGCACCTTGTTGATCAAGATGAGCTGTGAGCGTCCTGAGCCGGTGACGGCAGCCAGCAGGCCGGAGTACTGCTGCAGGTGCTTCAGGGCCTGGTCGGCAACTAGCTCTTCCTTCTTACTCCACTCAACAGCGTTCATCAAAGTGTTCCATGCCTTCGAATGCACCACAATCCACTTCACTTCACCATCCACTGTATGTGCAGGGGAGTGTTATGTTCAATCGAGTTACAAGTATTAACACTCGAGTTTCGAGTATTAAAAACTCGAGTTTTGAGTATTGAAACTAGAGTTTTGAGCTTTAACTGAATTAGCAGGAAACAACAAATACGCCCATTTTTAATACTCGAAATTTTAACCTCGAAACTCCAGTTTTAATACTCAAAACTCGAGTTTTTATACGCGAAACTCGAGACTCGAACTTTAGCAACCCTTGTGACAGTGCTGAGGCATCCATCGTATACTAGTCCAATGTGTTTCCCCAAAGGTGGACATGTGTTATGTTGTGCTACACTGACTGACTGAGCCACAGACAACAATGCATCAGTACAGCTAGTGTATGGCCATCCAGACTGATCAACCAGTTGTGTATGTGCAGGCTCAAAACACACCTGTTTACTTTATGTTTTAATGACTGATTAACTGTTTTTATAAACTTTTGTGATGCACTCCAGGTCCGGTGCCGAGTAGGGAGGGCATAACAACCTCCACTTACTCACTTGCATTGAAAGACAGAGGTGTGTAGGGTCACGGAGGAAAATATAACATGTCAATCATCCGCTTCACAAAACATACTGCACCAGTGAAAACTAAACAAAAATTCCACACATTTTGCTTCAACGTCAAAACTGGTGGTCAAGCAGACAAGCAGCAGCGTCATCATAGACGATTCATCGACGTTTACTTGCAAAGTGTAACAGCACGAAGCAGAATTGTACTGTACAAGACAGTAAAGAAAACTGTGAGTTACCAGAATAACAATCTCATGATCCTGCGTGTTGGTCTTTGCCATGCGCTCTTTGATGAACACTATGATCTGACACACACAGTACACGTCGTGTCATATTTTATTACATACTCGGTGGGCAAGATAACAGGGCCAACACGGTTTTCTTCGCCCTACTGAAGATGCTAGTGCCAAGAAACAAAATTTGAGTACTAAGTATCTGCAGAAGGTGCACAGTAGATGGCATATCCCCAACAAAGACCACAAATGGGTGAGGAAGGGTTGACCCCTAAAACTCTGCCTGGTCATGGTATGGCACCACGGAAAATATAACAGCCTTAGCTATAACAGCTAGAGCGTAGATCGCAGGTATAAAAGATTTTGGGGCACTGGGACAGTCCTGACATGTTATTGTCCTCACTTTGGTTGATCTAGCGCAAAGTTACTCATTGCCAAATCGCAAATTGAAAAATGTGACCCTCTGGGGACACTTTCCCTGGGGAGCTGGGGACCAAAATTAATTGTCCACAACTAAATAAACAAATGCATAAACAGAATGATCGCACTATCCTACAACTTAGTCGGTGATAATTATAATTTTACAATAGACAAAAATCATCTCGTTTCGCTAGTATTTCACTAATATGCCTGTCTTTCGTTCAAAGGAATATGTGGATTCTGGACAGAAGCTGAACAATGAGAGCAAACGATAGCGCTTTGAGACATGCCAGAAGCTGCTTTGGACGTAATACACATGGTGGTACATGTTCACTGCGTCACATTAGTTCTTGCTTTACATATGCCAAACATCTCTGAAGTTTTTCAATGTTACACACAAAGGATGCAAGTTGGCCCTATCAACACCCTGTACTTAGCCAATCGGAACTGAACCGCGATGTCTACCTCCTTGACTGGTTCTTCATTGCGGATCATCTCCTCGAGCTTGGTCTGCAGTGCTTTTCTCACTTCAGCAGTTGCCTTCATACGCTGCACATAACACCCCAACACAGTTGATCTTCCAATGAGGAGAACCATTCACTCATAATAACTAGCCGTCCCCTTCCACACATGCTGCAGGGGTCTAGACCCCAAACATATTGTATGGGGGACATGATACTTGTTACGTGCATATGATAGTGTGGTATAATGCTATAACTACCTTGTAACCCTTTGACGCCCACATTTGCCATATGGGTACAGCTATAAAGCATCCTGTGCCAGACCGGGTTAAGCCGTCATTGATAAATTTTTAACATCCGGGCACACAGGATGCTTTATAGCTGTACCCATATGACAACAGTGGACATCAAAGGGTTAAAATCAAACCAAGTCTGATGCCTATACAATCACACTAGTACTGGGTGAATTCCTTGAACATCTTCGGCACTTGAGCTCAGACCAACAAACTTTGCCAACAAGTTGATGCAAATGCCGCTAACAAATACATACATACATACACTGTGAGGCATAAAAAATTGCACCCTTATTATTGGTACAATAACTTTGCAAAATTATGGCATACTATGATAATCTTTGGCATATACATGCACATGAGAATATCTCATTGCCTGCCTGTTTGATCGTCATTGTAAAATCAAAAACTGAGAACCAGTTTATCAGATTTGTCATTGCTTGCTTAGTAGCAGACAACGACGTAAAATGTGAAACAGATGCTGCAATGCGAGACCCCAGACTTCGTCACTCCAGACCTATGGCTTCCTAAAAGTCCTGACCTTAATCCTGTGGATTACAGGATATGTGGAGTACTGCAGGTACGTGTTTATCAGAAATCTGTTAAAAACTGAACGCTGATGAACTGAAGTTGCGTCTGATTGAAGCGTGTTTTGGCATCCAGCAAAGTGTCGCTGATCAGGCGACTGACCAATGGCGAGTTCGTCTTAATGCATGTATCAAAGCCAAAGGAAAGCATTATGAACACATGCGCTGTTCCACAACTGTCAATAATTTGTTAAGAAACCGACATTGCAGTTTTTTTGTTCCACAACTTTTAACCAGTCATGACTTTTAAAGTTTTAGCTCTGTTCATACAACAATTTTGACACATTTATTGAATTTTGCACTCTAAAAAATGCCTGGCCAGCAAAGGTAAAGTTTTTACACCGTCTTGTTACAAATACATTCAGGTAACTGCTTGCAAAAAATTGGCGTACTAGACCTCAGCTTGGTTAAGTTATTGCAAAACGAACAAGGGTGCAATTTTTTTTGCCTCACCGTGTACATACATATATGAAATTTACAACATGCAGCATAGTTGAGGATGGCTCGAATCAAAGGCGCGGGCTGTTGCTAGGTGGCGGGGTTTAGGAAGAAATGGAAGAGAAGTAGAATGTTTTTAACCTGCGTTTAAATGTACTGATGGTAGGAGCGT
>Ga0056114_1001699_pt1 | contig 10401 bp, 9 predicted proteins | sample WorMetHERISLAND1_FD_77005 | JGI IMG/M metagenome (GOLD analysis project Ga0056114, IMG submission 77005) | Marine gutless worms symbiont microbial communities from Max Planck institute for Marine Microbiology, Germany - Olavius loisae HERON... ... | reverse complement strand
TGCGAACAGTTTCAGACAGTTACTTAAAACTCGTTTGTTTGCTGAGTACTAGTGCATACAGCGCATTAGAGGTATTGCACATTATGCGCTATATAAATCTACTTACTTACTTACTTACTTACAACCAAGGACCAAGGCCAAGGACTCTGAAATGTTGATTCTTTGCCTTGAGTTCGTCATCAGTGTCCAGTGGCAGCTGTCCAGCCACTTCCTTGTCGATGAGTCGCGAGTAGAGAGCAGCACATTCCTTGAGAAAATGATCGTTCACGTGAGTCGCCGCTGACGTCACAACCGTCTCAATACACGGAGCACGACCGCAGCTCAGCTCGGACACGTACTGTGACGCCAGGCACGCAAAACCTGCCGCGTCACCACAACACATACGCAGTAAATAAGTAAAAAAAAGTAAGTACGTTGATTTGTAAGAGAGGACCAGGTCGACCGAGAGCGAACTGGAGGAGCGTAGTCAAAAAGATGGGACGAAGCAGAGGTGGCAGCGCAGCGCTTGATAGACACGGATGGCGTCGGAGTGTGACCCAATGTGTCCAGTTGGATGCGGGATGAATCAAGGTCAAGGTCAAGGTCAAGTTGATTTGCAGTGCTCTACAAATCAACTTATTTATTTACTTACTTATGTACTTACAAAAAAAACAAGAAGCTTAGCCATTACTGAAGATCGGAAGGCGACATAATGTGGTATCAGAATTCTACGAGGTAATTTCCAAACGCACGCTGAAATGTATGTGTCTTGCTCTGCAGCTACGGGCATTTGTACCGCGCGTTAAACAATCTGCATTGGACTGGTGTTGCAGAGTCGGACGCAACAATACACTGTAGCAACATTCGTCGCAGCAGGGAGTCAGTCTGGAGGCCAGAAGGAGGTAGACATAGAAAGAGGTATATCCTCTTCACGCGGCAAGTAAAGTCCGGAATTAGCATTTATATTTCTGAAAATCATAAACATAACTGGGGAAGAAATTAGATAGAAACTCTCAGATTAGCAGGGGGTTTAATCCCTCCCCAGTACCCTGTCAGCATTATATATGTATAGAGTAGATTTGTAAAAGGATAAAAACTACAGATAACTAACTAAACTAACTAACTAACCAACCACAGAGGCCTATCTCTCAGCGTTTTCACAGTGTTCCGACTTGTCACGGACGAATGGATCAATTAACAGACGGAATTGGTCTAGCAAAAGGCGGCACTCTGCAACAATGCATCAGCCACCAAAGAACTACGAATCCCGTAGTATATACAACTACAACTGAACAATTTCGTGGTGACACGACAAGTGACAAACAAAGAAAATGTCGAATACGGGTCAGCAGGGCGCTGGTTATCAGGATCACCTTGAAACTACTGATGGACTGAATGAACTTACGCACCCCTGCCACTGAACTCCAGTCCACCAACGACTTTGATCGGCGACGTCTTAAGAACATGGTTGCAGAAGTCCGTTGCCGTGGCAACGAACTCCGAAGCCAACTGTTGCTCCGACAGCTGTTCCAACCTCGACATGTCGCCCGGGTTGGCAACCGGAAGTGGAAATACGAAGCACTTCCGGTCGGGAAAATATCGTCGTATACATCGGCGTGGCAGATTGTAGTCGGTAATTCTCTTGCTGCTACCTGAGAACACCAGACATACATGCATCTAGCCAGTGTTGGAATTGACCTAAAAGAACTGGGGCGTCAGATGTCAAAATGTTTGAAATTTTGCCGCCCAGGGATTGTAATTTAAAGCCGATTTTCACTAACAAATGAGCGTCTGTATACATGAACTGGGGGGGGGGGGTTCAACCCCAACCTCCCGACAATTCTCACCCTACGTCTAGTTTTAACCAAACCCCCAACTATATTTCGCTTCTTTTCGATCTATATATCTGTGTGTGTTTCTGTGTCACGGCTAACTCAAAAAGTTCTGGATTGATTTCAAAGAAACTTGGCACGCTGATAGATATAATGATTTACTTTTGGGTACCCTCACTCCTGGGAAGCGATCTCTCAAAGGGGCAAATGGTTGACCTAAGACATACCAGGCGTGACATTGCAAAAGAAATGCCAAGTTTAGAATTATAATGTGGCATGGTGAGTGGTGACACTACCAACCAAAGGCGACCAAGTCCCCACGACCCCAAACTTTAAACGTTTTCCCGTTCCCTGCTCAACCGTTCCAACTAAACTGCCATATTTCACAGAATGACTGAATGTGTCCAAGTAAAGATTTTTAAAGGTCCAACCTAACCCTATCCAAGAATACAAAATAATTTTTGCGGCACTCCCATTTCCACGCAAAAATCGTAGGACCTGTAGCTACTATACTTGGCAGTATGATGTACCAACTGCACTGGGCCGACCATGAACACTAACCGGCAAACTGAATACACAACATGTCAAACGAGCTGTCTGATGGGCTGCATCGGTATTCGAATCTGACGTCACGTGACCCGGATGAAAGTCAACAAGCCAATCCACAGCTACAGCTCTTTTAGCCAATAGCTCGATCAATTCCAGATCAAGTAGGCCTAGAGAGAGAGAGCGTTTGCAAAAAAGTGTCAGAAACCTCTCTTTAATGTAAGTGCATTTTCCAGGTAGTCGTCAGCGGAAATCGCTTTGCCGTCGGCAGTCAGTTCGAGGGTGAAGTCTCGAACGGCCCAGACAAACGTGGGAAAATGTTCACACAGTCTACTGTCATTTCCATCTTCTTCGTCGTCGGCGACGGCCGTACTGACCTTGACCTTGTCTGCGATGTCGGCGACGAAACTGACCAATCAGAAACACGAACAACACACTATACTGGAACACACATACTCTCTCTCTCTCTCTCTCTCTCTCTCTCTCGCAGACAGAGAGACTACAACTAAGTTAAAATGTCAGAGACGTCATCTACGCTCCGCCGCTGGTCGTCAGCTCGTCGTGCCGTCTGAACTCATGTGGCCTTCGGGCGTTCTCTGTACTCGGTCCGAGACTGTGGAACTCTTTGCCTAGACTGTTACGTGACACTGGTCAAAACGCTACTGGACATTTTACAAGTGAATACAGCGCATAGGGGCTTTGGCGATTTATGCGCTATACAAATTCAAGTTTCACTTACTTACTTACTAAAACACCCGCAAAGTTCTAGACCGCTGTAATCAGTAACACAGGTCAGTGAATCAAGAAGCCCAGCTATCACTGCTGACAAACTGTCGTGTGGTTTCTCAGTAGGGCTAACATATAACATAGCTTCTCGACAGCTTTATAGCATGCATTAAACACTGCGTTATGGTATCGTATCGTACAGTATAGTGTCCATACGTCAGTAGGCCTTCTTGCCAAGTATAAATGTCTAACAAATTGGAATTGCATTTATCTTCATCTAGGCCTAATGCGAAAACGTATATGGATGTCAAAATTGATAAAGTGTAACCCGGATAGGCCACGCACCCTTCTGGGTAAACTTTTATCTGTATACCGTAGCTGGTAATTTCCACAGTCAACATGCCTTTTGCTACCATTGCATAGCTTCACACTTTCTAAAGGTATTGAGAAAATATACTGAAATTTATAAGTTAGTTAGAGAACTGACCTTTAAAGATCGCTCAAGGTAGTGGAAAATGTTTATGAATTGCCGACATTTTTGGCTCATACAAGCTTATAAAAAACTAAGCGCAGAACTTACAAAGTCTAAAACTTTCTTACAAACCTTTGAAAATCAGATCACTTGCGATGATTTAAATCACGGCTTGTGCGACGTGCGTATGCGTTTCACGGCAAGCGGATTATAAAAACAGCAGTGGAAAGTGGAAACCGACCTTAACTGATCAACGGCTTGCTGATCGATTGTACCTCGGCTATTGTAGACAAGCGTGCTGCTTAACAGAGCAGCCAGTGTAAACAGCATCAAGTCGTTTTTCGTCTCCCCCTTCAGCGCACAGCAGACGACAATTGATTGAGCAGTGTTTTACGTCCCCTCCAACACAGTATAGGTTATACGGGAGACGGTTTTTACAGGTCAGAAGACCCAACCAACAGTATCAAAGTACTGAGGGAGAAAGCTGCAAAGGAAAACAACACAAAAAACATAAAGAAAACAGAAAATACACAGACAGCAGACGACAAACGACGGCTATTAGCTGCCTTTATCAAACGTAGCAATTCGGCAGGGTTTCTGAGCTCCTGGCTTTGCTGACTTCATTGATAATGCAGACAATACTCGGTTTCAACAAGTTCTTACTGATCACATTCATTTTTTACGAGACAAAACCGATGTAGTCCTACATGCATTATTATTTCTAGACGTCACAATACTATGATGGACAGCTGATTGCAAAGCTGTACAAGCTGTTTGATAGTAACTTCATTGTTCGAATGCTCTACAAATGATCACATTTACTTATCATTACGATTTTATCCTATTTACAACACATGTCCTCGTCCATGTGACACTGACGAAGAAACTACAGCTAATATAGGCCTAATGCGGACAGCGTGTGGCCTGTAGACTCAAATAATAAGTACGATACGATACGATACGATACGATAGTAGAGTTTAACGTGGACTTGAAAGCTGAGTATACAGCTTATTATAGCAAGTCAAAAAAGAGCTGATTTGAAACTTGAACTGTTACATACATGGTGAGCCATAATTAGCGGAACCCTTAAGTTTTGTGTGTGTATAACTTTCATTGTAAACAGCAGAATTGTATGACATTTCAGCTAGAGGTATCAGGTATGTCAAGATATGGTGCGTCACATGCAGCAAAAATTTCACACATTTGAGTCACATTAGCCTACTGACTAAAACAGCGCGTGACGAGTTCAACTCCGTCACGTATGTCGTGCACAATATGGCTAACGACGCAATTGATCAGAAATCAGGAAACCGTAATAAAACAAACTGTCAGAATGCTACGATTGAAAAGTTTGTCTGGCATTTCATCGTTTAGTCAAAGCAGCTTGTGCTGAAAGTGGTCGCTTTTTGCCTTGACACACGCATGAATGCGAGTGCGCCACTGCCTGACTGCAGTATCGATAATGCGCTGGTCCAGTTTTTCCGACACTGCTTTGATGCACCCGCGCAACTCATCAACGTCTTCAATTCATTTCAACTTTGATAAACCTTATCATGGCTTCGTAGTTAACTCCAACAGAAACCGCTTTGCTCCATAATGTTTGGTTTCTCTTAGAAATTTCATCACAAGTTTATCTTCCTTCGTAAAAACCATTATAATAACCATTATAATAATATAATACCAACGTAAGCAATGACTCCATGATGCTGCAAGTTGCAATTTTACAAGGTAATGGGGGGGGGGAGAAGAGGTAAATTTTAGATGATTTTTATGTACCATTATCTTAAGTATGATGACACAGATTTTTTTTTTGCTTAGAAATAGCACCTATTACTTGGCGATGAAGCCAAGGGTTCCAAGTATGGCCTATCGTGTATATGTCATTTCAGAGTCTTGGACAACTGAGACAGAACGAAAGACAGATTTAAGACCTTTTCGACGTCACCAAGTCCCTCGGTATCAAGAAGTGCAAGACAAGTATCGGGTTTGAGAGGATGAGGTAGACACCAGACCCAGATTCCCTTTGTCATTGCCTGAACTGTACTTCCAAGTTGGAACCCTTTACAACCTGCACACATGTCAGTCAGTCAATCACAAACATTACATTCTTATAAAGCATAATATTTCTTCATGAAAGTTACGGTAAATTGACAAAATAGTTACACTAAGTCCCGACAATAGTAACAACTTCATTTTAGGCGGCATTGGTGGGACGGCATAGTTGCGCCAGAAAAATGTCAAACATCTTTAAGAAATGTCTTTGACAATACTCATAGGTTGATCGATAAACTATAATTCAAAATGAAATTCAATAAAAAAAAACAACCTTTCATTGATTATTGTTGACGTTTCGGCTTCGACTGGAGCCTTCGTTGAATTATCTTTAAGAAATGTTTTGCTATCCTTGTCCTCATCAACACAACCATTCGTTTCAAACCTCAGGTCTACATTATGACTTATGAGCTGTATACTCAGCTTTTGAGTCCACACTGTCCAGTGTCCACGTTAAACTGTTCTATCGTATCGTATCGTATCGTCAAAATTCAGAAAGAATCACAGATAAAAACACAAAGAACTCACAGACAAGCCCTTGCACTTCCTTCATACTTGCCTACATAACTGACTACCGGAAAGTAAGTAATTTGTGAATTTATACAGCGCATAAGTGCGAGGCTCTAATGCACTGTAAAACTACGTACTAGTACTCTGAAAACAATCCAGTTTTAAGCAACTGCAATAAGCCCGTTTGTCTTCAGATCAGTATTCTCTTGTTTCAAATCATGTATGGAACAGTCTGCCACATGACATCGTCGCGAGTGACACACTGTCACATTTCCGTTGTGGACTCAAAACATTTTTATTTAGACAGTCATATAGTTGCAGTCATATCCTTCTATTCTGTTTTAGTTCTTAACCTTGTGGTCCTTGCAGTTTTTACTTAGGCCACGTTAAAAATTTCTATGTAATGTAATGTAATGTAATGTAGACTGTGCATTAGAAAAGCAATAATACACATATTTCAAACTTTATTGACCCTCTTCCACATTTCATCTTTCGTCATTTATTATCTTCCTCCAAGATGCATCTTGCATTACGTTAATAATTTTTATTACTTAAATTTACTGTTCTCTTTAATGCCAAAATGAAGACGTTATCTCCATCACAGCTGTACAAGGAGCAGCTAAAAATAAAAATGAACAAAGCTAGTCCTGAAAGTATCTTTGCACATTAATTCAACAGTAAAATTAATATAATCAAAAGCCACGACCAGAGCGGACAAACCAGATGACTTTCCTGCCAGTCGGTTGAGCAGATAAGACTTTCCTGTTCTATAGAGACCGACCACAGAAACCGGAACGATTCTGTCCTCAATTTCACAGAGCTTCTCAAACGCTGTCGGATCAACTGACATCTCTTGATCGTGAAAGTTCTGTATAAGGCAGAGCGGCTCCGTCCATCCATAGTTCTGCACAGTGCACAAAGGCAAGGCTCGTAACTCTTAGTAATTGACTGGAGGAGGCTACACGGAAAGGGTTAATATCCCAATCAGGCGTGTAAATTTTTAAGCACAAAAAACGGAAAGCAACGTGCCATAAAGTCACGTCATTTTCACCGAAAAAAACGTGAAGTTTTTCACTATACAACTTTCCCAGATTCCTCCTAAGCATGGAGAGACACCGTTTCTACACCCGTCCCTCATGGCCTTCGCCTATATCGTCCCCATTTAGCATAATTATGCCTACGCACCTTGTGAGAGACATTGTCTAATACGGCACATATTACTGAGCTGATGTGAACTGGCAAATCAAACTAGGCAACGAACACGAGTTCGGTGAGGAAGTTAGAGTTTATTTTCCCAGTACAGTATATGAATAACAAAACAGCAAGCTAAATACAAAGACAGGCTGCCAATATAGAAGTTCATCAGTATTAGACAATAGTAAGAAACAACAAAATTATTAAAAAAATAATACCGGTACCTGTAGTTAGATTGCAGCTTCATAGGCCTACAGAAGTATGATTGATTGAGCATGGCTTAGCGTCTCCACCAACACAGTAGCCTACAGGTTATATGGGAGACGGTTTCAGGTCAAAAGACCCAACCAACAGTATCAAAGTACTGAAGGAACACATAGAATACACATTTAACAGAAAAATACAATAAGCACAGATATAATAAACACAAAACACAGCAAGTATAAAGGTATGACACAAGTGATTGGACAGGTGTGAGACAGTGTCTAATCATCACCGATGTCATACCTATATATGGACTATGGAGGCTTGACTGACATGATATGGACGCAGCCTACATCATTTAAGAGATCTTATATCAAGTATTATTACAGGTCACTACGAGATCCATCAATATGAAGCCGATTAAACAATGACATTACCCCTGTAAAATACATAATTACGTTTCCAATTAGATATTACTGACACAGGCCATGTTGCCTGAAATTAATGTAAGATGATTAATATGCAGGGACGTAGTCCTCGAGACCGCGGTCTTGGTCTCGAGTCGAGACCGCTCGAGACCAGTTTTTCTTGGTCTTGGTCTCGGCACTGCCGGTCTTGGTCTTGGAACTTCAGGTCTTGACTACAAGACTGTTAATAGCCTATGTTGGCATGTATAATGTTAGCAAATAACACAAACAAGCATGAGGTTGTTGATAACATAACTGAACAGCAGTCAACAAAGAACGGTCATTACTTTTCTCTGTGTCTGCATTCTTTCTGGTTTCAGATCCTGATCATCAGACAACACTGGTTAGTGATAACTGCTGCTGAGTACGTGACGAGTGGAATGGTGACAGAAAACTTCCAGATCTTTGACAATCTTCTGAGGATTGCCACGAATCACATACACTGTCATTCATACAAACACCAAGCATGTAAAATATATGTTTAGCACGCAGACCTGAAAACGTACAGACATTTAGATATGTATGAAGTCTTTCTGGTTCCTTTGCAGATTTTTGACTCCGGCTGGACTTACTGGATGGCTGAGCCCTTTATTGCCTTTGTTGGTTTTAGCCGACCGTACTAACGGTCGCACATGTGCTACAGTGTTGCGTCCGTCTGTCATCTGTTGTCCTCTGTAACGTACGCCTATGTATTGTGACTAAGCGGTGCGTCCTAGAGCAAATAGACTTACTATTGACAGCCTATAGGGAGTCGCATATGAGGAATTGATTGGTACCAAAATGAATGACCTTGACCTTTATATATAGGATGTATCATCAAAGTCATGTCAACTATTGTGTTACATTCGACGTTGAATATCTCGGAAACCGTTAGAGATAGAGGCTTGGTTCCAAAGGACCACCAATAGGAAATGGCCTATGGGGAATCGAACGGTCACGTGATCGATGACGTCACGTGACCCCGAAACGTCAAACTCGTGACCCAAATGCGCTTAGAGCCCAATATCTCAAAACAGTTGTAGATGCTATTTAGCAACAATCGTTAATTACTAGAAAGTCTGCTGCAAGGTAGTACGGTCCTAGCGACAGCTTGGCTTCGTGTTGTGACTGTATGTGTTAGCCGGTACTAACTCCAATTATCCAATATATTGTAACTAGCGCGGGTCTTTGCGAGAGCAACGTGTCTGTCCATCTGTCCGTCCGTCACGAGCCGGTATTGTGCCAAAACGAAGAAAGATAGCGTCATAATTTCTTCATCATCTGGTAGCCCCGCGATACTAGTTTTCTGATGCCAAATTTCATCCCTACATTCTAAGGGGTTCCCACGAGCATGGCCTCAAACAAGGGTGGGGTAAGAAAATTCAGCCATTTTCTATCTTTAAGCATCAATATCTCGAAAATGGTAGCAGATAGGGCCAAACTTACTACTAATGACTAATATGAAGTCACATATGGGCTTTCAATTGACACCAAGATCGATGACCTTGGATGACCTTGAACTGCTGTAAGGTCAAATGTTATCGGAATTTCGCCTGATTTTGAGATTTTGGAAGGCAACAATGGCTAAATGAATAAAAATAGACCCGTAATGTCAAAATTGTAGCCCACTAAATGTACTTTTCAGCGATGTATAGATTATGTTGTTAGTGCAAGGCGTTCCTCCGCTAGACGGCGTCAAACAATGGTGGGGTGGGGAAAACAAGCTATTTTGTAGCTAAATATGTCAATATCTCGAAAACTTAAGGAGATACGTCCAAAGTTACTATTTATGACTAATAGGAAGTTGCATATGCGCTTTCGATTGACACCAAGATCGATGACCTTTGATGACCTTTAACTCTATAAGTTTGAATTTTCAGAGAATTTCTCGGGATTTCGCAGATTTCGGACGCAACAACAGTTGAACGAATGAAGATAGATCAGTATTGTCAGCGACAATGTTGTAAGCACGTCGAATTGGAGCAATTTATGGCATGCTTTCGGGTCGCGCGGGTTTGTCCATGACAGCTGGGCTTTTTTGTCAACATTACCATTTAAGGTAAGCTTTAAGTTTCCGTTGTAACACATGTACTGTAGCCTTCAAAACGTGCAAAAATGTACAGGGAGCCCCTGACCGCGCTACGGAGGCAGACGACGCCTCCGGCCTCCCCAGGCCCTCTAGTTGACGCCTCGATAGTCTTTGACCTCGAATTCTAAACCATGGCCTTGCCACTGCTGTCAAGAACGCTGAAACCATGAAGAATATTCAGTGTTTTATCCAGGCACTTTTGGGGGGGAAAATTCCCCCCAAGAGTTGAAAATTCCCCCCCAAGAAAAATTCCAATAGGATACTAATTTAGTTCACGCGGATTTCGGTCTATCAGATCATAATCCATGCAGGAACGTCACGTTCCTGCCTAAAGTGCACACTGCAGTGAC
>Ga0056114_1001698_pt1 | contig 10402 bp, 5 predicted proteins | sample WorMetHERISLAND1_FD_77005 | JGI IMG/M metagenome (GOLD analysis project Ga0056114, IMG submission 77005) | Marine gutless worms symbiont microbial communities from Max Planck institute for Marine Microbiology, Germany - Olavius loisae HERON... ... | reverse complement strand
CACAATTTTACTTGCAGCCCGACATAAGCGAGCACACCCCGCCTTAACCCCAGCCGGTGAAGGCTGGTACTCGATTTACCTACCCCGGAGGGATGGAAGGCTGAGTTGACCTAGGTGCCTGATAACGCTCGGACCGGGAATCGAACCCATGACCGCTAGGTCAGAAGTCCGACGCCCTACCGCTGCGCCACTGAGACACCCATTTGTTTGAAGTAATCTTCTCTTTCTCATGATCCAAATACAGCCAGCTGTTTCGCAGCAAAACCAGTCTCCCAGGGTTGGTATCAAAACGAGCATCAAAACGAAGTAAACCAGCAGAACTCTGCTATTGGCAAGTATGGTTATACTTACTGGTCGTCTGGTTCACTAACGCCCCGTCACCGATACCCCAGACAGTGACCACGACAAAGAAGACGTAGAGAGTCTGTTCTGACGGCGACCAGAAACACAGAAACACCATCGACGCCAAATGCAAACACAACCCTACAACGTACGACATCCACTGTCACTTTCTTGGTAGTTCTAACAATAAGAGTATGTTTGTTCATCCAGTATCCATTGTCTCATTTTCGCTTGACACAATGGTTCGAAGCCCGACATGTTACGGCGCCTTACAAATTGTCGTTTATTATTATTATTATAATTATTGCACAATCCCGACATTGGCAGCTAGACAGATTCAAACGGTCATTTTAGACGCATCCAGAGAATTTGTAAACAAGTAACTTAGTGCGTTTTAATGAATTTGTGGCCAGACAGGTCAACAGAATACATATTGCTTACATACTCAAAAGCAACGATGTCAGTACATAATATTAACACAAACAGACAAAGAAATACCAGCTATACAGCTAGCTAATGATGCTGGACAAAAATTGAAGGCGGACTATTAATAATCTGTTAATGCAAAAAAAACACAAATGTTGGCATTTCTTTGTTCAGCTAGGAATTCTAGGAGATTTCGACGGAGCCCTGAGGCGGGATATTACGTCAGTATCACGAGGTGGGTGAAGCAAATAGTATCATTCATCTTCATCAATATCATTTATTTTCAGACACTTATAGGCCTAACAACTTCATTAAATTTTTAGTGCGCGATAGCATATACAGTGTGAGCCCAAAAAATCCCCCCTGAGGTTATCTGATTTTTTTCAGAAACGGTTAAGAATTTTTAATCGATTTTTTACACACCTATTATACGTTCCTATGTACGCTAGATTACAAATTTTTATTCAATTATCTCCAACTTTGACGAAGTTATGCCATATTAAGCGCGACTACCTAGTTCACATAATGTGCGCAAAATGTCCACCATCGGCCAAAACGGGCGCGTTCAGACGTTTGCATAAGTCGTTGATAGCTTTGTTGATCGTTGTCTGTGGCAAATCACTATAAAATAAACATTTTTATAATGTCAACAAACCTGTCGTATATGACCTGACGTCAACAGTGACGTCATTTGCTCAGAAAACGAACTTAGAAGTTTAACCTTTAGTGAAATGTAAAAATTCGTTGGGTGGTCGCACTTAGTATAGCATAACTTCGTCAAAGTTGGAGTTAATTGAATAAAAATTTGTTGTCTAGTGCAGAAAGGAACGTGTAATAGGTGTGTAAAAAATTGATTAAAAATTCCCATCTTTTTGGGAAAAAATGTCAGAAAACTGCCGGGGGATTTTTTGACTCACACTGTGTACGCAGAGCGCAATACATGCTACCGCCCGTCCGTCCGTCTGGCACACGGGCAGATCAGTGAAAACTGGTTGAAGTTAGGATTATGCAATTATTGCCGCACAGTAGCCCCATCCCTTTAGTTTTTGTGGGATGATAGGTTCCCATTGAGAGGGCGTTAAACAAAGGTGGGGAGCAAAACAAGCTATTTTTAGTTTTATTTGTCAATATCTCGAAAACGGTACGAGATACATCCAAAGTTACTTTTAATTACTAATAGGAAGTTGCATATGCGCTTTCGACTGGCACCAAAGTCGATGACCTTGGACAGCTATAAGTTCTAATTTTCTCGGAATTTCGCGTGATTTCGCAGATTTGGGTGGCAACAATGACAAAACGAATGAAGATGGACCCATATTGTCAGCAACATAATTGTAACCCACTAAATGTACTTTTCAGATTATTATTTATTAATACTTTGCAGAGTCTCGAAAACTGTGCTGACGATCAACAGTTTAACAACCTCTGGGCAGATTTTCAATAATAATCTTTTGGCACACGGCATTCGTTGACAAGCTTTTGGCTACCAATATTAATTCTAAATTTCCCGCATCTGAGTAAAGCTGACTATGTTCAGATGTCAACAGCAATACGATGATCATTGACCTGCGAGTATCAGAGACATTCGGCCGACATATTGATGCAAGTGTCCTGAAATGTAGCTTGCTATGCCCGACGTCGTTGCCAGCGTCATGGCTAGAAACCCGACATAATGAACGCCAATGGCGCACGTAACATACGCCTACATAATACACAAGCACACAACATTTCCTGACGTTGACGCATGGCAGTCACAAGCCTTTCTTCGTAGATTATTATTTATTAGTACAGTAATACTGTGCAGCGTCTCGAAAACTGTAGTGACGATCAACAGTTTAACGACCTGTGGACAGATTTTCATAACACACAAGCAGTCACACACAATTTTTATTCCCAACAACGTAAAGCAGTTTACGCGACCGAGTCGGTTTACTGTATCCGACAATATCCGTAGAAAGTAACGTTTTTATTCCTTTGCTTTTTGCGTGTTTGTAAGTAAGTACGTGGGTGAGTTTATTTATAAAACCGTCACATTAAAAGCAAGTTGTCACAGATGCGCCGCCGCCTTACCTCACTATATGATATGTATTTAGATGTTCAGTGAACGTGTTGAGTGACAGTCCAGGATCACACAGAACTTCAAGTAATAAGTCGTTTGATGCATGAGAACAGGCGGCAGTGAACGATCTGTCACCGAACGTGCTGTTTTGTCGCGATACCAGACACGAACGTCAATCACTTGAGGGGACCGTCCTCACGAAAGAGCAGTAAGCTGACAATCGTCAGAAATTGAAAGATAGTCCGGTGATGGGCCCTGCAGACAGCGCATGGTACGCAGAAGTTGCTAACTTGTACTGGGGCTTATGGCATTTATCTAAAGTCTCCTCCCAAAAGTGCTTTGTGCTATTTTATGTGTGGTCAATTGTCCTTAAACTGATACGTTATAAACTGATAAGTTCTTGCATTGATTGTTTTTCAGATTGGCAGTGCTGGATTGATCTTGGCTGGTTTACCAACCTATCAGATCGCTCGGCTGCAGCGAGTCAAAACGCTTTAGCCAGGCCACCAAGCTCGTTCTTGATCTTGATCCACGCGACCAAGTCGCTACAGCGTTTTCAACATCCATACTAGTTGCCTATCAAGTATCAGATCAGATACAAACACATATAGGCCCCTAGCCGGCACTGGTCGCGAACAGTCTGGCTGCTGCCATTGGCTACCTCCAACAGGCCATGTATTCTGCATCCAACATGCCTGGGCCCGAGTTACAAGTTACAAAGTATCTCATGTCAGACTTATGACAGCGCTGGACTTACGCCGGACTTACGCCAAGCTTACAAATATCATAAATTAAACTTATGAAAAACTTCTGAAAGACTTACAAAATTCATATGATTCTTTGTAAATCGGGGCCCTAGCCAACAACGACTCCGACAATGCACCACAGGCATGCTGCGTGTAACACGGATGAGAACGAAGATGGGCGACCGTGCATTTTCGTGCAAGAATACAACCACCTCCCAAATGAAATTCATTCACTAACTCACGTCCCTGCTTTTACATGCCGTATCAAACATCACTTTTTGAACACTGCAGCTGTTAACCCTTGATTTTCATCGATTGTCAGACAGTTGTATCACGAGAAAGTGACTGAGTAGTTCAGTGTACAATGAGTCAGTACTTGTATTGTACTGTACTGTACCGTAGCAAAGTGAAGTTAATAACCTTTGTAAATACTCCAAAGCTGAAAGCTGCGTGAATCAAAATGTAGTATGAGAGTCCAAAAGCGAGGCAGTTTCGTCTCTGCAGGAACACGCGAAACACGGCCGTTATCTGCTGACTGAACCTGGCACTTGACTTTTTCATGACGCCTTCGAGAGGGTCAAGAAACAAGATGACAGTGATGCACCCTACAACAGTACTTGCACCGAAACAGCCCATCAGTATCAAGAATGTCGTCTCATCGACATCACTCTCTGATTCTGTATTCATGCCATCAGACGGACAGTAGCTGCTGCCACAAATCAATATGAAATTATTGTCCCCGTTAGTATTGTTTCTATATAAACTGCCTTCAGCCAAAGAGTAAGAGTCATTACCATGTTTCATAGAAGTGCGACCGGCGTGTATAATATTATCTCTATGTGAACTTGCCTTGGACAGCAACAGAGATGATATCAGTCCTCCAGCAATCTGCGAAGACTTGAAAAAACGTAGTACGTTCCAAGAAATTGGCTGAAAACGTGACTCATCGGTTTACCGATGACCTCAGCATATCCAGCAGAGATATTTGCCAGGTACGTGGAGGCGGCGGTAAAGCAAACTGCCAGGAAAAATCCGTGAATGACAGAAGCGGGGATCATTGTGTAAAAACGCGGGTGAAAATTTGCAGCAGTGTAAATTATGTACCCAGTGAGACATAGCGATATTGTCCGCTTCGGCTGCAGACGCTGGAGAATCATCGTGGAGAACATACTTCCGAACAACAGAGAACAATATATGAAACTGAGTGAATACAAGCCGAGTTCTCCAACGGCATTCAGACTGCTTTGAAGATTCCGTAGAGCACTGTACGATGACCACAGGAAGAAGTAAGCTATCGTCAATACGAGCAGATTTTTTACGTAACGCCGTTTTTCCACGCGTAGGTTAACAATGGGTGCCGATGTTCGTTTGTCGTCAAGCATCTGTTCATCGTAAAACAATTGCAGAGGCGCGGGAAAGTTTACGATATTGGGGAAAAAAGAATAGCGGAGAAATGAGTTGCAATGGGCATCTCTTCCTACTCAACCAGACAGTCTGGCAGAACATGGCTATAGCTGCAACAACGGGAAATACTGCAGATGAATTTGGCAAGGCCACCATTCTTCTATGGTAGGCCTACTGTTATAGACATTAGCATTAGGCTATGTTGTAATTAAACACTGCACGCACGACTTGGGCCAACAGTTGGAGTTTAATCACTCCTCGTTCAAAGTTGCGAGTGCGTGTACTCCTCCTGATCCTATCTTATTCACCTCAGAATGTTTGTTTACGAATGGTTTTACCACTTGGTGACTACTCGAATGATGGGGCTATCCGGTGTTCAAAGAATTTCGACAACCTACGTGTAGTCGTTTTGATACAATACCGAAGCGTCCCGCACACACATACGGGCAGACGAACGGGCGAAATATGAATATATCGCGTAGCATTCATGAATAAAAAAAAATTAAGCCCTTTCAAAGACACACAGTAGACGTACGGGGAAGTTATAGTTGAGCCTGATCGGAGCGAAGCAATTTGCAGAATTAATTCAGTGTTTTTTCTCTCAGAATGCCGACAAGCACAGGGTTTCTGCAAATTTGGGGGAAACGCATTTGATCAGAAATTAACATATGGTATTGTAACATATTTTACGTAGACATTGGACCAAAAGCTAAGGCGAGGGGTATTGATAGTGATACACCTCGCCCTGCTTCCCGTGCCTCTTGAAAACTATTTCCAGGGCTGCTGCTGCTGTTGCTGCTGTTTTCACGCTTCTTGCCAAAACGCATCCTAATGTTCTATGATGATTCTATCAGCTCTCTCGTTGTCGACTGGCATTGATGCAGCTGCAAGCACTACGAGCAGTTACACAAAACCGATATCCGGCAACTGAATGAAAGTACATAATTGTTCAATTGACGTTGTTTCAATCTGCAGTTTGCAGCAGCAGCTCCGATATTTTCTCAGATTCCGATTACGTCTACAGACACCCCTTTTCTCATGCTCCTGTGGTCCTGTAACCACGAAGCCGCTGTCGTCAGTCATATTCGTCTGAGTCCAAGTCAGTCATATTTAGTGTGACTGGCGACGCCTTGAAGCCGTGTTGATTGTCATTATTTAAGCTAAGGTTAGTTGCCTTCTACTAAAAAATCACCAACAGTCTTCCATTAAATTTTTAAGACAGACGGTGTTACACGAGTGCATCTTCAATCACTGTTAAATGCATGTTTTCTACGAGACCATGAGTTTAGTTTTAAATGGCACAAGCCGGTAGACACATTGGCTCGCGCGCTGCTGAGCTTTAAGCGACCCACTCGTTCCCAACCGCAACAGTACCGATTATTCGCAATTTTGACTTGGGGGTAGGGTTGCGCCAAATGCGTTTACTCCCAGAGTTCTAAACCGAATGAGCTGATTTTGTAATAAAGTGTTCTACGACAATGTGTGCTTAAAGAGTCCAGATAGTCGGACACGGATAGGACACGAATAGTTTATCGAGGCTTTACTTTCCGAACCGTGAGCTGTGGTCCTGAAAAAGTGCCGAATTTTAGTCGGAATGCGGTCGCGCGAAATTCTTTTTCATCGGCAGTTGTAATCCGAATGTGTTTTAACACGATGTTCTTCTTAATGTGCACTTAAAGGATCCACAATGGCACAATCGACAAGGATCGTTTTTATCCGTGTCCTAGTTTCCGAACGCGGCGACTTTTAATAATGTGACGTCACAAGTATGACGTCACAGAGTCACCTGACGTCATCGATGACGTCACCAATCGACGTACCATAGGCACTTTCCTATAGGCACCGTAGTAAACACGAACCTCCTAAATCGCTCAGTTTCAGAGATATTTAGCATCAAACAGACACAACAGACACCTGACAATAAGGGTCGTTAAATCTTGCAGCGCGCGAGCCAGTTATCATCAAGAACTGTAAGAATTGTGCAAGCTACGACAGTATAGGCTGACAATCGACAAGTACAAGATGTCATTAATAAAAGGTATCACTATACTGAATGTCGTGCATTTGTGCATCCTTTTCGTACTTTCTCACCAGTCATCATCAGGGATGTTCAACTGTGTTGAAGTCAATTTATATTAGATTGTTCACCTTATCGGCTGTGACTGTAGATAGAGGCCAGACGGCATTATGACATAAAATACTACTGTATCAATAAGAACACAAATATATTTTATCACGTTATTTCTTTTCTAATAAATCAGCCATTTATATTGAATGTTTTATCATAAAAACGTGAAAAAATAACGCATGTATATTTACATAATTGCAAAGGAAAAATAAGTTTTCTTACATTTTCGCCTCTATATGTGTTATAGTGAAAGTGTGAAATTAGTTACTTAATGAAATTCCTGAAATTTTCATCAGTTCATGAAGTTACTGTTTCAATCAGGGGTTTCGTGGAATCACTAAGTTTGCTAGTAATTTCGTGTAGTCTAATGAACCATGCCATTATGTATAATAAATTGTACGTTTCTATTACATAAGCTAAACACTGCATCCGCCGATGGGAATTTATGCCCATGGGATAGGAATAGGGGCCATTCCCATACAAGGTGACTGAATGATTCCATTCCTTCCCATTCCGATTCCCAATTGTGTCATCAATTTCTATTCCTATGGGATTCCCATGTAATTCTCAATGGGAATGGGATTCCCATGATCATCTCTAATTGTAACATACCGGGTGTCGCGTAAAAACGTTAACACTTTTTAATAATCTTAAACCGCTTAACGATGGAACTATAACAAAAGGAAATAATATTTGGAAACAATAATAAATGCTAAATATCGTCAGAAATTCCGACACCGATTGCTTTTGTTTTAACAGTAAAAATGCAAAACGGCGTTGTGTGTCCGAAACGTAAATATCATTAGTTAGTCCAATGCGTCAACATACATGAAATCTCTCAGCAGTCACAGAAACTGGCGAAATGTACTGAATTGCGCCATTATTCATCTGTTTACCTGCGATCAATCGTCTTTTCCATTGTACAATGGATCTCTCGATGGACAATTCTTTCCATTTTGTTTGTGACTGATAATCTCTTTCAGTTTGAGAGCGTGTAGATTTGCGAACGGAAGTCGTCGGTCTTCGTACACCGAATCCTGCAGGATATCTCAAATGCAGTGTAATCCTAAGGATTGAGATCTGGAGAATACGACGCCCAGTCGTCAGCAGTTATGGAACCTCGTCTATGTTCTCTTGCAGAAACTGTTGCGTCGCTTTTCCACGGTGTGACGGCGCAGCAGTCTCGCATAAACACAAAGTCACTGCCGGGATAAAGTCGACAACATTCAGGTAGTAAGGAATTCTCCGACAGATTTTGGTCAACTTTTGTTTTTTTTGTGGATCAATGAAAGACAGTGGTCTGACCAATTATACCGAAGCAATTCTGCAAAGGCAGGCTGACGATAAGTGCCCTTTTAAAGCTAAACTTTGGGGAAGCTTTTATGAGCCACCCGATATATACATATCTATGATTGTTCTTGTTTACGAGCATTAAGAATGTGTATGCATAAGTCAATTATTTACAAGTAGGTGGTTCACAGAAAAAATTAAACAAACTTGCATTTAACGTTTTTATTCAACCTTTTTAAGCATTTTCTTTCTTCCACTTTTCCATTTTCAACGTTTTTATTTTAATATGAACGTTTATACACCTGTGGTTAGACATTAGGTATATAACACCAGATCACGGAAGAAGAGTTAGCAATAAATTTCACTGAAAAGTCGTTTATCGCAGTTAACGAAAGCGACTTAGGCGCCGCCGCCAGTCATATTCAACAGCTAAGTCGACTTCAGGTCACAAGTCAGTCATATTTTTATCAAGTCTGCCACATCTAATTTGGCGACAGACTCCGGTCACTAATGTGAGACCAATTTGTCGCGTCAAGTAATGTATTAACTGTCAGAAAAACTGCAGGTCATTGCCACTGTTCTTCTGGATGCTGTCAACTGCATGCGCCAAGTGCGAGCGGTGAGCGCAGTTCTGGTGCGCTGGGCAATCTATTCAGATGGCCAAACTCTGCTTTGGTGGCCTCTTATCTACCACCCGTCGCTAGCATTTCTGTTTAGATTTTCTGAGCTGCTGCCATTCTGTTTCCTGCCACCAGGCTAACTGCTGTAACGTTAGCGACTAAATGACTCACGTCGTCCGGCACATGTTTCGGGTAAGATGCGACGTCGTAACGTCGTTCTGTCGCACGATTATCGCCCATCTACAAACAGTGAAACACCAAGACTGCCAGTATTTACCGCTAATCCGTGTATTTGCACAATGCTATCAAACATCTAGCATGCTATCTATCGTCGATGTCGATCTGTACCGTACGCTACGGTTTAGGTATACACTCACTCGTACACTGATCAAATACAGAATACGTCAAAATCTACATGAACGCTATCTACACTGTGTTCAGAAAAAAACACCCACTCACATTTTCTTTCATATCTCCATTAATTATGTGTGGATTTTAACAAAAATTGCAGTGAATATACCCAAGGATTGATAGATTCTGACAATGTAAAAATTAGATATTCATTGAGATCGATGACGTAATTATGATGTCACATTTGTCTGGCTAAAGTTGGAGCGAGTTTACAGCATGCAATAAGCCGTGATCCAAGGATATCATTTATGTTCGAGTACAGGGTACTTGCTGGTGCATAGACACGGTCGTATCGTGTATTATGGGGTGGAATTTAAGACGATAATTTTAACATTAAACTAATTTCCATTCATAAACATGATTAAGTTCGATCGCCAATGACGCGAGATAATGTTACAGCAACTGAATGTCGTGGATGACTCATGTGAATCCACACTTGTGTTAAAGAGAAACTGGCAGATATTTTGAGCACAAGTTATGACATTTCAATTCTTCAGTGACACAGTAATATTCTTGTTGACTTATTTCAAATAGCTGATTATTATTAATTATCAGTCGTTGAATTAAGCTGTGAATAGGCTGCGTTCTGTCTGGAGGTCCCTATTTACAAACGTTTACAAATGAGACGTCATAATGACGTCATCGGTCGCAATGAATATCTAATTTCTACATGGTCAGAATCTGCCGTTCCTTGGGTATATTTACTGCAATTTTTGTTTAAATCTACACATCACTCATGGAGACATGGAAGAAAATGTGAGTGGGTGTTTTTTTTCTGAACACAGTAGATAGATAGCGTTCATGTATTATTACAAAAAATATGTATTATTGAAGGTCGGTTGTGCAACATTAAAAATGACAAGAAAGCCATGCTGTCGCAGGGAAACCGCGCGATGCCGCTGTAAATTCTGATCGATACCGAGTCCGCTGGCACTTTGCTGGAGCAATATCAGTCAGTCGAATGCAGTCAGTCAGT
>Ga0056114_1001697_pt1 | contig 10403 bp, 5 predicted proteins | sample WorMetHERISLAND1_FD_77005 | JGI IMG/M metagenome (GOLD analysis project Ga0056114, IMG submission 77005) | Marine gutless worms symbiont microbial communities from Max Planck institute for Marine Microbiology, Germany - Olavius loisae HERON... ... | reverse complement strand
AACACTGCTCTGGAGAGAGAATTGCTTCTTCATTAAGCGTCATGGGAAGCCTCAGTGTAGAAGTAGGCCATTTAAATACAGCTAGGGGATCAGAGTCTATATTGAGTGTGTTGACTTGTGGCTTTTATACTGGTCCGGCACGTGGCAAGCTCGTTGGAGGCCCATCCGGCCCTCTATCATAAAAAGTTTGCCGACCCCTGCCATAAAGCAATCAATCAATCAATCGATCGATCGATCAGCCAGTCAATGCTGAATAACCATCCAGATAAATGTACATTAATGCCTGACCTATTGCTATCTTTTTCACACTGAGTGCAAAAATTGTCTCAGTTTATGCCTAAAGGTTAGCAAGTCTGAAATTCTCAAATTACATTGCACAAAATTATTATAAAAATTCGCAATTTAGCATGTAAAGTTTTAGCAATCTTTAAAATTCCTGGGAATTTCAATCAGGAACTTGCCAATGGCTTATTCCCAAATGGAAATTCCCGCTGGCTTTGTCCAGAGCCATCAGAATGTAGTTACTCCCCTTAAAATTTTTTTCCACTAACATCTTATCTTTTATCACAATAATATATCACAGGATGTGTATCTTCTACTACCACTACCACCACCAACCATATAGAACAGCTAATTATACTGGAGTATGAGATGTGCAAGTGTGGGTGAACAGAAACAATAACTTAACTTAAGAGTTGCAGTCGATAATAGGCAAGTTTAAAACACACTTTGTTTTTGTCCAAACCAAAATGCAACTACCATGTAGGTGCTACATATTTACCAAAAGAAAACGGTAACCATGCCACTGAATATATTATCAATCAAATGACTACGTAAAAAATTTACGATCTTCGAGATCCGACACCTGACAACGAAACAAAATACAACCAACCACCCACACATGATTAGATTAGACAAATTCCACCTGCAGACGCTGAGAGTGTGTCTCGAGGCTGAATGATCACAAGTTGTAACTCAACACTAACTGATGCAGACAAGTGCTGTGTTTAGGCAGCTAAAGAGCGGCTACAAAAGAGTTTATATCACTGAAATAAAGAAACGATGTGTGAACGGATATGGCAAGTCGAGGACTTGTAGGTGGGCCACAAGGTCACTAAACACAGCACTGGATGCAGACGTGTATTTCCCACGTTTATAAAAACCTTACCACACTCAGTTTTTACCCGTGCGACGCTCTACGTAGCGTGTTATATGCTGAAAAAGGCCAAATGTATGCACAGAAATTTCTTTCAGTCCACCCATGTCCAGTTACTGGTATATGATAATGCACACTACAATGTCATATACAGATTACGGCTTCACTGAACATAGATAAACTGCATGGTGCTTCCACAAGCGTCACGTGGGACTGTCAGCAATAGCTGGACTTTCTTGTCGCAGGACTAAAATGCAGTAAAATAATGTTCCAACGAAAAAGAAATCGACCACGGTATTGCACAGTAATAAACTTCCAGACAGTCAACATGTACCACAACACCACTAATAAGTACATCATTTTTCACGACGCGGTATTCTCGCAAACAGAAAAATGGATAGTAAGTTCACAAACATGTTTGTAAATCATATATTTTCACAACATAATTTCTACATTCTCTAGTGGCACATAGATTACTGTGTGACAAGTGAATTGTGTGTTGCAATGCCCCACCCACCAATTTGAAGTTAGGGGATAATTGCACACAAGTGGGTTTTCAGGTGGGTCATATGCAATAGCTAAGCACAATGTGACCAACTGCAACCAACAGCTCTGGCACACAATAATTAGTTAGTCATATGACATGTCATGATAAATATGTCACCACAGTTGTGTGCAACATGTACACGAACAGTAACAGTATATTAAACACAATCACAACATAATACGCATATGCTTCAAGCTCAGAAGTGTCACATGCATTAAATGCAACAAAATGTCGAAAACCTAATCCCAAATTAATTGCACTTCTACATGTAAAGTTGAAGCTGTACAGCTATGAATATTAACTAACCATATTATTTGGTTGTAAAACTTATTGCCAACAATTAGATCGATAACAGCTACAAAATTTGAGCCAAAGGTGTGAGGTCTGTGAAAATCGAGCTCAAAGTTTGTTGCAGTACTATAAGCTAAAGAAGAAAAACAAAGCTACAAATGAAAGCATATTGCTAATCAAATGTGTTCCACACGAATGAGCAATTATTATAATAATCTCCATTGGCTTTTGCTTCAGCAACAGCAATAATCTGCAGTACACCTTTCACCCTTTCTCTCTTTTTTAGCCAAATTTCTGCAATAGAAATAGGTTTTGTGTAAGTACATGGATTTCTAGAGTGCATCATCGTAAATCTCTAATTTGCTACGTGCATCGGTTCTTCGAAAAGGAACGACTTCAGTTGGTGTAGTTGAAATTAATCGACGGACGTTACAATTCATACTTAACGTGTAACTCGGACTGCATCTATTTCAGCAACTTGACGACAAGTTATCGCAACAAAATAGTTTCTCTGGCAACTGACATCTACGGATAGGTGAACATCGGAACAAGTAAACAATCCGGCAAACGATTCGTGATACACACACAACACAATGCTGTTGAAATAATCAAAGTATATTGCAGCATGTTATGACTACATCGGCACATCACCGTAGTCAGTGTGATAGTCATTGTTCTGCTCTGAACTCATTTCTCAAGACCATCATCAAACAGACCACACATCATGCCAACAATGCCGCATGACTGCTGAACTGCTGGAACATGCTATCGATGAACCAATCACAGCAACCAACAAGAGACGTCAATGACCAAACATCAGCCTCCTGGTGATTGTCAGATGAACTAATACAGAACTGCACTGCTAACTACGTGAAGTTACAGCTGGTAATGTCGTGATTTCCAGCTTTAAAAAACTCAGTTTGGTTTCAATCAGTATTTTGCGAAAAAAAACTATATGCTAGGTGCTGGTTTCGGTTTCTAAAAATTGTGCAGAAAAGTAGTAGTTTTCAACATTTTTGTCAAAAACAGTACAACTTTACTAAAGTACAGAAAACTAACAAACGAAACCACGCAAAAATCAATTCGGCTCAATTTATAACTTTTCTTCAGTACTAACCTTGCGTATTACTACAACTTTACATATGAATAAATATTTGACATAATTACAGTGAAAACTGCCAAAGAACTGTGAGTAAACTGCACTTTCGGTTTGGGGTGGTTTTCTGTTAAAAATCGGTCTTCAAACCTTTCCAGCACTCATTACAGCTTTAGCTAAAGTGAAAGGCAGAGAATGAAACAGAACTGAGAGTGCAAGCCTCAATACTACGATGAAACGAACGCAATTACAAAACGACACATTTTCAGATACTTTGTATGTGAAAACTGCATCAACAATGCAATGAGCAAAACCACAGAGACAGACACACATGGACAGGCATATGCACACACAGATACACACACAGTTACCATGTCTACAACGTAGTATATGCATAATACAGTAGAAATGAAATCAATGAAATGAAATATGCCATCTTATGGGTCACATAGCTAAACAGCACACAGTCAGTCTAACGTGCATGTAATAAATAAAACAAAGAACAAAGTAATTTGGCAAAAGGCGACATCGGTCGGCTCATAATGTCGTATGCAAAAGAAATCTCGTTCATATATTCTAAGACTTCTATCATGTCAGGACCCCCATTTTGACAAAAGGGGAAATGGGGGGAGGGGTCAGCGATGGTACCATTCGAAAGAGCGATGGTGGTTTCTTATAGGCTCTCCATTGTGACCATTACGCCATCTCTGACCACCTGCTGCAATTTGTTATGGAATGTCTCAGATGCTCAAATCAACAGCGGGTGGGTCAATTTGGGGCAAAATTTTGGGAGGAGAGGTCGACTGATGTAAGCCAAATTTTAACGCGATTTGGGAGACATGGGGTTGTCGTATGCTGTCGTCGAAGTCTTCTGCCGTTTGAGCACAACGCACAAACGTAACAGACAGACAGACAGACTAACAGACCATGGCTGCAATAGGTGAAATCGCTGGCCAGCGATGTCGCCTCATATTTATCAGCAAACCAAAACATCAAATAAGCATTGAACTGCATTTTTGTTTTCAATGCCATCAACTAGTTCTGGAAAGTAAAGCTGCAACATAATTAAAATTCCTAATAAAAATCAAAATCTAAAAACATCTCAATGACTGTGCTAAAAGTTGGATTTTTTGGATTACTATTTAATGTATAATAGAACTGTAATGCAAGCTGATTGCATCTGATACTAAGTGTAGGTTCTCCAGATAATGCTTGTAGGCTGGGTATAGGGAGGTGCGGAAAGTTCCAAGAGACAATCGAAGGACAGCATTGACTATGGGTTCTAGTTTGGCAAGGTATGATTTTAAGAGGGAGATTCTACAGTTCATTGTTAGTTGAGGTGAATTTAATATCATGACGTTCAATATATTTTGTAGTGTCGAAAGACAGGAGAATAATGTTCATGTAGGCCAGTTCTATTTTTACTATAATACCACGTAAGTTCCACTTTCAGTTTTCAAAAGTGCACAGTTTGGTTCGGGTTTTTACGTGATTTCTTCAATTATTCAATAGTAAAGCAATTGTTAGATAGCACAATGATGACTAAACAGTTGAACATTCGTTTCGGTACTTTTTGTAGTTTGTCACCTATTCAGTAGTTACTAGTAGGCAACTAGCTCGCATCATATGTGTACGTTTGAACTTTAAAAATGCCTTTATGTCTGATGAAATTGTGAAGTTATGTACAAAAAAATCTTCTCCTTCAATAAGTAAAGCAGAATAAAAGCAGCTCTGCAGACTATACTCAGTTTAGTATGGAAAACCGAAAGCAAGGATTTGAAATTTCATCGACGGTTCAGAGCACTTTTTATCCGAATCCAATCCAAATTTTGGTTTTCCGCTCACCTCGCTGAATACCGAATTCATCTATTCAACAGGATAAAACTGCATAGAGCATCACAGTACGATAGACGAGCTACACGCACAACTGGTAGCGTCAACATTTACAACTCTCCATACAAAAACACCTTACACAAGTCATGTGTACAGTCATAATAAATAGATATAATAAAGGAACAAAAGACTTATATTTCTTTAAGAGTTGCAAAAAAACTAGAACAGAATACGCACGCAATGATTTGTATACGCTGCTGAAATATATAAGTATTGCACCACAAAGCCGCTGATTACAGCGGGCAATTTACATCATCAGCAAGTTGCAATATCTACAACGGTTTATGTACAATGCAGGCACATACGACCAACTAAGACTAGAGCCATCTCATTCCACCTTCATCTTGGTGACTTTGATGAGTGTTTCTGGAGACCGATAGAGGAACAGCAGCTGTGCGAACAGATCTTCCTCCACTTTGAGCTCGAGGCACTCTCGTACCAGGTAGATGTCAAGGCAGAGCTTCAGCAGGAAGTCGGGCGTCGGCAGCTCAACGAACATGATACGGAACGACAAGCCTTGCAGCCACATGCGGACGAAGCGACCAATGACGAGCACCAACGACACGTACAGACCAATCACGCTGCAGCAACAGACACCAATCACATCTCCATCAGATCACACACACACACAATGGTCGAGTTCATCTTTCGATCTGAAAAGAGATTAACTTTTTCTAATAATAAATACCAAGATAATCATCAACATGAACTGGTGTTATCTACTAGCTAAGAAAAAGATAACATGAAATGTCAGATAACAACAAAGTTAATCTGAATATTTCTGATTAACACCAACCAGCTTCCATGCAGATGAATAGACGTACGTCTTCTTAGAATTGGTTAGAAAATTTTTTATCTCTCGAGATTGAGTTCACTTTTTGATTAACTGATACGCAGTTTTCTAATCACCAAAGTTAATCCGACTCGGTTCATACAGACATTCAGATTAAGAAAAATCGATTAGAAAGTGTTAATCTCCTCTTTCTAATCGAAACGTGAAAACCAATGATAATGATTGTGATGCGCTTTGAGTATTTTGCAATCATCAGTCAACAAAAGTGGAGTCTTCCCAGCCAACACACCCAGCCTTCTCAACCAATTACTTGGCTGATAGTGACAGAACTCTACTGAAGGATGGCAGTGGCTATGACTGGATGTCTCTCCTAACATCACCAATCATAACTCAAAGCATAAAAAGAACCTGGCAGACACCAACAAGCAAAAGACAATAGACTTTACAGAAATACAAAGTCAAGTTCCTGTTGCTGGGAACACAAGACACTCTGCTTTCAGACAAGCTTTGTCTAACGATAAGATCCGTCTCTAACCTAGCACAACCGTCACTGGTTTTCAGGTGGAATGACCTCAATTTCATTGACTATGTAAAGTGCCCTTGTAACACTATTGCATGATAGTGCCACTATAATCATCATAGTTAACAATAATGACAGTCTGTCCCATGACTATCAGTCACTGTTCACATGCTTATAGTGCAACATAGTCTGATACCCGTAGCTGGTTGCCATTGACAGCAGGCTGCTTGGTGCTATTCGCTGGTTAAATGACATCATCCAGAGACACTTGTTGGGGCAGTCACTGTTATTAGACACATCACTGACCGTCCACCACTTCGCATTCAGAGACGCGTTCATTTTCAGTTCGAGCGACACGTTTCCATAGAAGTCAGGCACTGGACAACACACAGAAAATCACCGGCCGATTAATTCACAATCATTCTCACCAATACCTATCAGAACCACACGCACACATTCAGCATGCCAATGATAGAGCTATAAGCCGCACCAACTACCTCTGACACACACTAGGTAAGCACATACACTAATGTTTTCACATGCAACAGAAAGCATCTTGTGGGCTTAATGTGACCACAGTCTACGGCTGTTTGAATGCCCTGTTACTTAGCGACTATACTGCTGTGTGCCAGCATGGACCACAATGATACGTCCACGGCAGCCACAGCTTCTAATGCCAGTGGCAACAATGAATACGATAATCTCAGAGTTCAGCATAATAAGGTAGCACAATTCATTCGTTACAGTACAGTGTACAGTAAATGATGTCCAGTAGCTGGCAGTGAATATGTTGCCAACCCAACATCTGCAGCATTAAATACCAGGTAACCATAAAAAATTCTTACACTGTGAAACATCAATGGATGGCTCAGCGACGCCGGACGCAGGAACAGTCCAGAAGTGTGGATAAAATCTACTAATCATTCTGAAACGGCACACATTTGTATTTCACACAGTTAATCAACATGTCAGCAAAACCCTCATACAAAGGTACTGTCAGGTCACAGTATCAATCAACATATCATCAATTAAGAAATAAAACAAATATCAATTACCGGTACATACGACAGCATACTTACTGTCATTATAACTGACTTTAATGTGGTACAATTGTCCAATTTGTCCAATTTACAGACAACAGAGTAAGATATTGCAATGGCATAAATATAATTACACAATGGGCGTGAAAATATAATACTGCACAGCCATTGGAAAAAAATTAATAACATTGCAGGGATGGAATTATTTTAACTCTCACTTTATAACAGCAACGCTTACTGGTACCACAACTGTGGCCAAAAATGACTAATAGTAAATGTGCAACAAGCTATTCTGGATTTCTTAATATAAATGATTCTCAGCAAAGTGCACTACAAGACACATTTGTATGATAATTAATGCAGCAATAATTGACAAAGCATGTTCTAAAATTGTAGTAAAAGCTGTATCATCCCAAACACTCACATATATTCTCCACATAATAAACTTAACATTTGGCAAAACTGCCAACAAGTTTCATACTTCACTGCACTGCCAAGAACGTGCACAAGTGTTTTATGCAAAATTCACACGTTTTTCATTATTAGTAATTACTATTATATATTATATGTTATGTATTGTATGCTACATATTATATATTATTACAGTCATTACCCTGTCAGTTTCTGCCATTTTTGCTTCACTATTATTACACTGTCATATTGTTAGGCTTCACAGTCAACTGATCAATGTTGCACACTCAGGCAGGTTAGTACTGACATGAGCCAACTCAGCCTACCATCCCCACAGGCAATGCTCTCATCCATCGCTAGGCAAGTTCTGTATATGTGTTAGTGGTACAGCTGAGCTGGCCTACTGCTGACATGGCCTGGGTGATAGCCGTCTATCCTTCACCAGCTCAAAGCACCAGTAAATGGGATAAATTCCCTCGCAATGGACTTTGCAATAAAACGTCTTCAACAGCATCTATGTTACTGCACTTTTCACTTCAACAAAACAGATTTATCTCTTTATTTACCTTGCAATATTTGCTTGATTAGCCACAAACTAAAATTTGTTGCATGGTTAGTTATTTAGTGTAAAACATGAACTCTAGAATAAATATTCTCTCCAACAATTTGACATTGAGCACATGGCTATGACACACGTGCAAAACAGGCAACAAATGAGAGAACTAACACTGAATGTCTCTGAGAACTGCCCTGCAGCATGTCAGCTATTGCAATCATAGTCTCGTTGTCTGTCGTACTGTTCCGATTAAGAGTCCGCGAGTATTCTCCCGTCACAGTTTCTGTTTTCAAGCCTGGAGACGGCGCTCTGCGACACAACACAACAGTCTGCTGACCGGCAATGCACCAGGACACGTGGCGCCACCTGATGATCCACTGATAGACATGTTCTTTACTCTAGGACTATTACAAGGATTGGCAGATCTATACTTTCAGCTGAAAAACAATTAAAGTCATAACCAAGCACTGATATATCACAAATGATGGCAGACAGTAATGTCCAGAACGGTATCAGAGATGCATCATTGTAGGCTTCAAGATTACCAATAGCCAAACTGTCTGTAGGCAGCAAGTTTCTTGCATGCCTTTATTATCAAGCAGTATAATGACGACTGGCAGTAAACAGACACACCACGAGGTGAAATGGCCCAGTGCCTGAAGTCCTGCAATTCAACTGGTGTTGGCTGATGATGGCAAACACTGGAGATCAGTGACGTCTTAACAAACTCTACAAGTCTGGATTTGAGTTGAGTTGAGACAAATGAATGAGGTTTAACATCGCGCTTGACATATTTCGGAGACAATCTTCACAGCCAATCTCTTGACTGATGCAAAACACCGCCAATCACCCGGCTGACACTGACATAACTGCAACTAAGAACAACACAAAAACCTAAACAACCGCCCCAAAAAACAACCAACATACGTACAAACTAAAACGCAAATAAAACAGCCTGGTTTGGGTGAACATTTACACCATCCAGCCAGTAAACAGATGGAGCCCATTCTACAGCTTTCAAGACCTGCACGGGGCTACAACTCGGAACTACATTTATTTTGCCCACACACAACAGACAGTAATACTGAGAGATCACGTTAGCATAGTAAGATTTCACTAACACACAGAACTATACAGTGAAGACAGACTGACTGGCTGACCGGGTGAACTCAGCAGTGACGCCGATGCTGACGTTGTGCTGAGACAGCAAGTCACGCTTCAGACGCTCGATGCTCGGCGGACTGATGTCCCACGTGGAGCCTGACGTTCCGTCAAATAAACACTGGTAGATGTCTTCCTTCTGGTACATGCTGAGAAATCCTTGGCCCGACTGTGACAGAACACAAACACACATACATCATTAACTACAACACACCATGCCAGCTGAAACAACCAAACATCGGCAAGTCAGGACTGAAGTACGTGACTCTTGTCTCACGAACAACTGTGTCAAAATATCCACACAAGCAGATTATTATTATTATTATTAAGTAAACATTTATATAGCACACTAGCATTTCATAAAATCTCTTAATGCACTCCATGCACTGTGTCAATATGTGGCAAATAGAAAACATTTAAGTGAACGCTTAAAAGAGTCCAGGGTAAGCATTTCGTCTTTCAGAAATGCACAAAGAGACAGTGCCATGCAGACGGACCAGCACAGGAGAATACTCTTGTCTGTCAGCAGTCATTAGTATGTAACAAGGAAACGATGAGTTGTCCACGGTCTGCTGAATGTAAGTGACGATGGCCAGCCTCTGACGAGTTAAATTATTATTGCTATTTTTTAAACGCACTAGGGTGTAAAAACCCAAGGCAGACTGATAAAAATAAAAACAAAAGTTATTATCATTATTACTATAAATGCAAAAAAAACATAGTTTATCACACCAGTTAACGGCACAATTACACATCGAAAACAGCAAAAATAAAAAAATGGTGATAACACTACTGCAGCATATCACCTAAATGTCGACCGCTGCAAAAGTTTTATTACCATTTTTTTATTTTTGCTGTTTTCGATGTGTAATTGTGCCGTTAACTGGTGTGATAAACTATGTTTTTTTGCATTTATATTTGCTGTTTTATTGCCAATTT
>Ga0056114_1001696_pt1 | contig 10407 bp, 9 predicted proteins | sample WorMetHERISLAND1_FD_77005 | JGI IMG/M metagenome (GOLD analysis project Ga0056114, IMG submission 77005) | Marine gutless worms symbiont microbial communities from Max Planck institute for Marine Microbiology, Germany - Olavius loisae HERON... ... | reverse complement strand
GGTTTAGGGTTAAGGGTTAGGGTTTAGGGTTTAGGGTTAGGGTTAGGGTGGCGTTTCGGCGAATCGGGTTTCGGCGAAACGGGTTTCGGCGAATCGGGACTGAACCTCACTGAATGTCAGGTGTTATTTGTTCAAAAACACAAACTTTTCTTGCCAGTAGCATCATACTGCCACATTATCCAAAAAAGTAAGAATCAACCATTGTTTTCAAACAGCACAAAGCTAAATTGTTAGAATGCTGCTGTCAAACACAAACACACTGCTCAGTTCTCACAAAGCAAACCCAGTAGCACACAGCACTTTCTGATTCAACTTCAGACACGCGCGCATTTCAAATGACTGCTGCATGCTAGTGCGCCAGCCACTACACAGAATGCCACACACAGAAAAATACGCTCCACGTAAACTTGTGATGCTGGTGCGCATACAAAATCCTCCGCAACAGGAGCCAACAAGCTGTAAACAGTCGACTTCTGTTTCCAGAATGAGGTAGCGTTTGTCGGAGCCATATCAGCAGACATGTGCTGGACTTCAGTGAGGTACTGATCCAGCTGTTGAACCACCAAATAATACCGCTATTTAACTAGAAGCCAAGTTATGTTCGCATTGCTGTGCCACGGTAGGTTGGCACAATATTGCTGTATGGTTTGCCCCAGAATTTTCGTTTTCGTTTTTTCGTCTGTAATAGTTCTCGTTTTCGTACTCGCTGAACGAAGTGCAATAGTTCTAGTTTTCGTTTTCGTTACGAAAATAGCTCTGGAGAACTATCGATGTAGGCTCATTTTACCCATCTGAATGTTGCAAACTTCGCAGAACAAGACGGTCATTTGATGATTACAGTCATAACCTTCGGTCGTTCACGTTTAATACTGAACGTAGACGCGTTAATCGTGGAATGCGTAGTTTACATGTAGTTTTCGAGAGTAATCGTTCAGTAGTTGTCTTTGTCTACCCTTCAGCCCGGGCCAATAACACGCAGATCAGCGCGGAGTGGACAGCCACTCTTCAAGCAGTCAGGTTTGTGCAGAATGCGAGGTGACACAAGACAGCAAACAAGGAAGTGGTGGTGGCCTGGCTTAGCGGTTGCACGTTTGTCTCGATCAAGGTAGTCACTCTACGCCGGGCCCGGTTAATACTTGGATGGGTGACCGTGTGTGGGAGGGTAAACCATCTCGGTATGTAACCAGACACCTTGGTCAACTCAGCCTTCCATCCCTCCGGGGTAGGTAAATCGACACACCCCGCCTTAACTGGCTGCGGTTAAGGCGGGGTGTGTTCGCCTGTGTCGGGTGGCAGGGTCACGGTGTGATCTCATATGGCAGATCTGAGATGGATTTCCATTAAGAACTTATCACTGCTTTTTAAGTCAGCGTCGCCTGACGGCCAGAAGGAGGAGGTAAGGTATTAAGAGGAGTATACCACAGTATAATAGCCTTTAATAGGCGCTAAGACGCTATTATACTATTATACTCTTCCACGCCGGGAATGACTGGCATTTTAGTTGTATTTTTATTAAGACAACACATTGCGAGCAGGACAGTGTCAGCCCATGGGCTTACATGAGCAAAGGAACTGTAATACGAGGGGCCAATCAACACCCCCGTCCTCTCCCCGTCAACTCGCACCCTGGGTTTATGAGGTATGTAGCTGTGCGTTGAACGAATGGTCGTGACAACGAAGAGTCCGTGATGGTTCGTTCGTATTCGCCAGGTGGCGCCGCCAGTGTCATACGACAGCAGTAGCTTTGCTCGCTGTTTCTCCACTGAGTTCTCCCGCCGCCGCCGCTGTTGCTGTGGATGACGTGATAGGGCGATATGTCTCTGATGTGGTCGGGCTGCTGCTACTGCGACGCTGCACGGTCGTCGACGAAGCACTGAAGTCTATGGCCGGCTGGTCCGACACGGACACGGTGACGTTAGACGCCTTTGAGTCGACCACTCGCGGCGACCGACCGTGATCGGCGGCCGACTTGCCGTCGCGTGGAGCCGTCACCGGAGCGGGCGGCGACGAGCGAGCCGTCGTCGACTTACAGGTGAGGTGATGCGTCTCCCAGTGACGATGTTGACAGAATGTACCGCAGTATCGCGCTCGGTGACAGCCACTGCACGTCTCGTATGCCTTACGACCGCAGTTCCAACAGTTCTGAACCAACATCAACAGAACAGTCTCCGCAAATGAACACGAGCTACGCTATTACTTCTCACGTCGTGACGAATCACTTATAACTTATGACTGATGATCCAATTTAGAATTTTATTGCTCTATATGAAGTTCACGCTAAGCTATAGTTTGCAGCGTTGCATGAACAGTATTTATTGCGTGTCTGCATACATACATGAAATTGAATACAACATGCGATATTGAAGTCTAACGAGCAGAAAGAGTGAAAGGTCGAGGGAGTGATAGATGGTGAGAGCGAAGGTGGAGACAGTGATGAGGTGATATGCGCAGGATGAGGTGAACCAGGAGGAGAGTGAACAGTATGAGGTTGACGGAATGAAGAAGGGAGCTGATTCCACAGGTAAGGTGATGCATATGATAAAAAGCGATATATATATATTACATAATACTAGATTCAAAAAGGTTTCAAACAGCTGGAATAACCTTCAAGGTTATTCAAGGTCACCGGAAACCATCTAGTTCGACAGAGGGCACACGACATTCCAATAGTTGTCAATGTCTTGTAAATACGCCTATATCTTAAACCGTTTCCAAGGTACAGCGACTTATTGGCTGAAATTGCGACATTTTTATATCCCATCTCCTCCTGCATTTAAACGCCCCGTTACGGGTGGATCCGTTCTAATTTAGACTTAATTGCTGCTTATTTAGTAAGCACTGACACATGAAGTCGGTTACTTCATTAAATTAAGTTTTGCATTGATCACAAGCAGTTTTGTGTAATGAACAAGCAGTAGTGTTTAAGAAACTGTGCAAAATAGACTACAGAGAAATAGTTATAGTTACTAACATGGACCAATAAAATATTGTCATTGCCGATGACCATGTACGACCTTCAAACTGATTTCAGCTGCTGAAATGTTATCTGTGCAGCGGTGGTGTGATCTTTTTGCTTGTTCGTAGAGTCTGACCTCAGTGGAGTCCTCCTGGCTGTTGAGTAGAGTGAATGCTTCTTGGCGTGCCTGCGCCCGAACTTCATTGACGACCTTCTCAAGGCGAGCGCGCTCGGCCGTCACGGCGACCGTCGCTTTCACCTCGGCGGCCGTCACGGCTCTGTGTAGCTCGGCCACCGCCTGCCGCTTCACCTCGTTCACCGCCTCCTCTGCTTTTATACGCACACGACTCCATTGAACATCACACCTCAGCCCATTATTATCATCACACCGATCTTCAGTTCACCTTTGACCTTTGACCTTCAGACTGATTAATATACATGCAGAGTTTTCAAGAGCTACAAGCTTGTCCAGTGTTGTCAGAATACAACTGATTGAACTGAAACTTTTCATGATAACGAAACTGGTACACCGGACGGACCGAGGAAAAGTCGGAAGGACGGACAGACGGACGGACGACCCAGAGACCAGAGTCTGATACAGAAGGCCTCTGCAGCATTTGATTTTCCTCATCACTCGTCCACGACTTATATCTTTGTATCGCTAAGGAACTGTTCTTCCTTCTTATGCTCGACGATCGTTTTACAAATGACTAAAAACTTGGGTAATAAAACATAATCAAAATCATTATCATCATAAACACGCCGATGATACAGTGCAGTAGGCCTAGTTCACATTTAACAAGTGTATCGCCATATGAGTCGAAACGATAGGCCCTCAACTGCGTATAGGAACAGATTGTTGCAGCGTGACTAACAGCGGCGCCCTCTGTCGAATACAGTTAAGCGTCGGCCTTGGCGAGAGGCAGACAGACAAAGTCAACGCTCAAAGCCCCTTTGCCACTAAACCACTATGTGTGGCAGGGGCTTAATAAACAGTAACCAGCATAAAGAGACAAATAATGATATGCAGAATGCATAATATACGCAATAAATTGTCAGTCATACTGAAGTCTGTTTCATTCGGGTGCTTCTCCAAGGGTATACTGTCTGTTTTTGATGCTTGGGTGAAATAGCACTACTATACCATCGCAACCATTCATGCATAAAGCAATACGAAAAAACTATATAAAAGAAACTACCAACTTCATGAGAAACATTATCAGATGGTATTTTGTCAGTCAGACAACAGCTACTGAAACTGAAAACACCCCAGACTAGAATATCACAGCAACACATCCACACTCAAGACAACACTGCGGATGGTTTTGAGTGAAACATGCCTGCCAGTTGACGGATCTGCAGGACTTGGAGGTCGTCGACGGTTCTACCGCTGTTGGGGCTGCGATTGAACGTCAGACGGTCAGCGACGCCTCCACTACCTCCCGGACTGGGTCCGTGTCGAGCCTGCAGAGCAGCGCGGTCTCGTCGACACTGGTCCTTGAGCGTCAACATTGCTCGTCGACAACGGTCGACCATCGTCACTATCGACTGTAATATCTGTACCGCCAACACCCAACTACTGCTGCTGACCACCGTCACCAACTGTATTTCTACTCAGTACAACAAAGTTGTGCACAGTTATCACTGTTTGCGCTGGACAGTATACGGGCTACCAACATCGCCGACACAAGAAGATAATATCAGTCTACGTTTACTCGATTGCTGCACTTCTTGAAGCTCTGAGGATCATCAAGGAGATTTTGTCATTTGACATGCGAGTCACATTACTCGTTATAGAAGATATCAGATACAACGCTCAATGGTCTACTGCAATTAATACACGAACTGACTCACATTGTCAACTGCCTGCCAGTCATCTTCGTTGTCAGTCGAGCTGAGATGCGTGTCAGCACGCCGTGCACCTGCAATCACCATCAGTCAATTCTCTGTCGTCACAACAAACTTATGTAACACTTATTATAAACATGTTATTTAACTTATTAAGTACTGTTAAGTCCAGCGCCACTGCCTAATCCGTCGCAGCATTTATGAGCGTCACGTTGTGTTATTGTCGCTGCTATTTTCCACCAATTCTTCCCGAGGACGTGTAAGAGAAGAAACTAAAACAAACAAACGTCAGTGTCCAGTAAGTCCCGTACGAGTCCAGGATCCATGAAGGCAGTTCAAAGTCCAAACGGAACCGGAAATACTATGGAGGAAAGGATTTGTGAAACAGATGAGTTCTAAGTCTGGAGTAAAATGCCGAGAGAGTGATAAATGGTGAGAGCAAAGCAAAGATGGGGACTATGATGCGGTGACGTGCGCAAGATGAGGTGAAACAGGAAGAGAGTGAACAGGATGAGGTAGACGGAACGAAGGAGGAAGCGAGCTGACATAGCCCCTTGTAAGCAACGGGGGCTATGTCAAAAATTAGATAAGTAATGGGTTGTCAAAGTAGCAGGGTTGATTCCCTGCTACTTTGACAGCCCATTACTCATCTAATTTTTGACACAGCCCCCGTTGCTTATAAGGGGTTATGTCAACCGTCACTGACGCCTCTGACGACAACGTCGAGTACAGCGTCCACGACCGTAGTCAGTCTCGTGTTCGCTGTGCACTACAGCGGTAGAGGGTACAGTGTATGACATAACTGACCGGCTGCGGGGGCAGTGATCGATGAAGTTGAGGTTGATGGTCCGTTGCGGTCGACGCTGAGGTCACGGGCGGCAGACGTCGACGTGGAGGCGTCGTCGAGGTGTGACGAGCTGAACGCCGTGTGCTGCTGATCGAACACGGCTGGTCCTGGTCCGGGCGGCAGCTGGATCGGTCGAGCAGGGATGTCGATGTGCAGTCGCTTAATAGCCGGGTTGAACAGGTCCAGCTTGAGATCAATCGGACTGTCAGTTACTCTGTAATGACACGACAGAAATGCACAATCAAAGTCGATTTAGATGATACACTATATAAACAGACGTTTCACTTACTTCCTTAAACTGCTGGTTTGAGATTTCCAGAACTAAAGAGTCTTCGGATTATCTCAGCAATTCGACTGTGTCGCGGACGACTGTGTCGACGGACTTAATGAGTCCACAACATTGCCTTCATAGACAAGCATCAAAGCTTAGACGTACGTTTACATGTCAGCATACTGACAACATTACAAAACTCACTGGTAAACCGGGTACATCCGTATCGGTAGAAAACGTTACTCGACCCGACCCGACCCATGACATCACGACCCGAGCCTACCCGACCCAACCCGCGGGTAACGGGTCGGGTCGGGTTTAGCTGCGGGTACAGGCAGCATACACGCAGCGCAAACCGCTATTTCACCGAATCACAAATGTTGAACCAATGCATGAAAAACGAAAATCTGTCTCGGTTACAATTAGCTATCTGGGTGAATCGATAGTAATTTATTTATTTAATTTAGTAAGTTGTGTCAGTACGATTAACACTCTTAGTGCAACAGAGCATGCGCAGTTCAGTTCAGCTGCTGTGTCATGGCGATCAAATGAACGAGTGAATGACAGCTGTTGTTTGATGTCAACTGTATAAAGAACAGCACACGGCAGACGGCAGCGACAGTTGCGTTGATTACGTCATAGCGCACCTGTCGAACGTCCGTTTTCCGTTGGCGTTCAGGTCGAGTCCGGCGTCGTGGCGTGGCAACAGGACGCCGGGTACAAGCCCGCCGAGATACCACAGCCGCTGACGGTGATCGGCGGCCGGGATGAGGGCCGAGTCGTCGTGGTGGACGGCCGACGGTCGCCCGACCGGCCGCGGAGACGCCGGAGATACCCGACCGTTAGTCGACGTCAACTCTTGTTGAAGTAACGGCAAGTTCGCCTGCATCAGCAACCAACCAGCAACGGCTCCACAGTACCTCTCTAGCATGGCGTTATCAAAATACTAACATTGTTATTATTATTACACACAAACACCTACAGCAGAAAAGTGAATGATTAGCGATGCATACTGAAAAGTATGCAGTAATTAGGAATAGGATGAGGCCTCGAGGCATCACACTTAGTATCAGTTACTTGACAGTAATCACGATGACTATTTTCTCCAGAGCCATCAAGTTTTCAACTAAAAAAGTCTGCAGTAACTATGCCTTAGCAATAAAGTATAACAGTTATTGGAATTATGCCCCACAAGTGCATTCCTTCCTGTAGACTCTAGTATATAAATAAAGATATGAGAGTACCGTCATTCCAAAAGCGACGAAAACTAAACAATACAAAGAACGCCGCATCCACTGGTTAAGTGATGTTATGTTATCGCCGTACAAACGATACAGCGGTGTAGGTGCCTGACACATTCAATGACAGAAAATCAGACACAAAACGTAGCCTAGTATAAAATGCTGCTAAACCAGTCACTAATATACTACATATCAGATAAACTGACATGCAGCTGAAGGGCCAATTTCAAATTGTTGATTCACCAATCCACAAAACTAAGCTACTGTAATCTAACCCGAAACATGATGAAACTCGATATGGTTCTAAAAAAATTTCCGAGGGCTGCTTAGCGGCCTGAAATGGTCACCGCTGACATATGAATATGGAGTGGTGAGGAAGAATAACGGTCAGCAGGTATTACAGATAGTGCAGATGGGTTGGAGAGAGAAGATGGATACCTTCAATTTTACCGACGTGAAAATGTAGTGTAAAGAAAAATCACATAAGAGATGTGACAGACGTGTGAAAAAATGACGGATTACTGCAGCGGCAGACCTTGAGGAATGGAACGACGAAAGGTCGGAGTGGAAAGTTGGTCGCCTCCTGTAGACGTCTGTGGAATTCTTCGGCGCTCAGCTGTGAGTTCTGCGAGCAACAACAACAGCAGCGACCAATCGTCGTGTCAGATGGAACTGTCCGTCCGTCCGTCCGTCCGTCGCAAACAGATGCAGCCAGCCAGCCATCCGCCTTCACGCTGCACTACCCGTCACCTCCAGACCTCGTCTCACTCCCCACCCCTCACCCATACGCCACTCGCGTCGTGTGCATCTGCCGACAGGCGGCGCCACTGAGAGGATCCGGCCCGTGATCCGGCCCGTCCGCCTCTCGTCAATTGTTTCAACCGCGAAAAAGAAACACATGCGCCGTCGTGTCGTCTGCCTCACACCGACCGACAGACAGACGGACGGACGGACGGACGGAAGACTGAATGAGACAGATATACGCAGCTGGTACCCAGATACACGCAGAAGCGCTTGAAAACTCGCGTAGATTAGGTTTTTTCATAAATATTCCATGGCTTGCTCTTTTGACACTTGAAACAAACGTTAGTGATATGACTGACAGTAATATGTGCTGGGCAGTGGAGAGACGGTGAAACCATTCTTGCTATCCATCCAATCCACACTAGTCCTAACAGCTGCTTTCCTAAAATTTTTAACACAAGGTCTAAAGATGTGATAGATGATTGCCAGCTTCATTATCATTTTGATTCAATTTCTGACATAATTGCAAAGTGGAAACAAAAATTCCTGAATAAATAAGAGAATTTATTATGTTCGGTTGTTTGCCCTATATGACAATAATTATTTGTTTAGTTAAGCTTAGTTAAGTATTAGTTTTTTCTGTTTGTATTTTTATCTGTTTACATTACTACCGTTTATATGGTGAATAAAGCTTCGAGTAGCACATAGCACCTTATGGGTGACTTTTTGATAGGCGTTATACAACTTTCTTTCTTGCTTACTTACTAAAATTCACGTTAAGCGGAATCTGTGCGGGGGGGAAGGGGAAGGTCAAGGTGGGTACGTCCAGGTGTCCATCAGCTGCTTGCAGGGTTCGTACTACGTCACTTAGTGTATCTTCAGATTTTAGTTCGCTGTATTCGCCTGTAGTGCAAATGGGAAATGGATAAATATCCTAGACAAAATTCTCTCGGATAGAATCCCCACAGGGCAGAGAACATGCAGAAAGAATGCATTTGTCCACATTGCTGGTGTCTTTTCCTTTATGCTTTTTGGGTTTTAGTTAATTTTAAATAATTTCTATGTCATCGCAAGGAGGCAGTGCTTGAGACTCACAACAAGCGCAAGGACGAGGCTGCGAACTCGGTCGCCGATGTCGGGCGCAATGTCGTCAGCAAACTGTTGAACGGTGGCCAGGAATCGCTTCAGCTTGTTGAGCTGTCCTTGAGCGGCCGTCGAGTCGCCGCCACTCGACGTCGTCGTCGTCGTCGCCGTAACTGCCGTGCTGCTCGGCGACCTCGCCTCGCGCCCCGAGGCGCCCGGCGATGACGGACCGTCTGCCGCCGTCGACCCGTTCGACCGGCGACCGACGGCACCGGGTGACTCGGCCGACGTCGCGTGAGCCGGTTCTGCTACACGTAAACACACGTCGACAAACATAGACGACCACGGTCCACTGACACGTGGCCCTCTAGATTAGAGGGTCATGACTGGCAGCGCTAACTGATGACATCATCGTGTTGTCAACGACAAGAGTAGACCAAAGGCGCGCTAGTGCGATAATATCACGCACAACAAGATGCAACGAGAATTAGCAACTTACTTATTTAACAGTCTGAAATGGGATTAACACAAACAGAACAGAGAAAAGAGCCATCTTGAATCTACTGCTAAGGCGGACATCTTAAAGACAAGAAGCCAAGCTGTCGCCAGGATGATAGCCAATCGTACTGCCGCCTCACAGCAGACTATCTAGTAATTTAGCGACCATCTCCAGCTGTTTTAGAGATATTGAGCCCTAAGTATATTGGGGTCACGACATGACCTTTCACGTGACATCATCGGTCACGTGTCCATTCGATTCCACATAAGCCATTTCCTATTTGCTTCTTCAGACAGACTTTCGGTGAGACGCACCGTTTAGCCACAATAGATACCGTTAGTACGGTCAGCTAAAAACGAAGTTAAGCCTCTCTGACATAAAAATAGCCAGAATAGCACGCAAATTGAACCGGTAAAAGGACAGTAAACCTCGATGACAATGCTGAAGAAGGTTATATACATGTTTTGTTGTGTGTTGTCTTCGTTCAGAGTACCACTGGGCATAGATGTAAAAAACGTTTTTTACGTTTTTTATTCCTGTCACGTTTTAACGTTTTTTAACGTTTTTTATTTTGTCAACGTTTTTTATTTTTAAAAAACGTTCATTGAAAATTCCATGAAGAACTTCTAAAAGCACTTTTGAAACCACAGTAACGAATTAATAGACCCAGATTTTATTATGAAAGTGGCTGGATGCAGACCAGCTCTGTACCCATTACAGAGCTTATTATACGTGATGCTTATAGCGACACGGCTGCTGTGACGTCATGCAGTAGACGGAGTCAGTACGTGGAGTTGTGAATTGCGACAAAATTGAATAAAGTTCTCTCCGTCTCCTTAGTTACAGCTATACTGCACCTACAGCATTAGGCATTAACATTGAACAAATAAGGGCTAACGTTTTTTATTCAACGTTTTT
>Ga0056114_1001695_pt1 | contig 10407 bp, 4 predicted proteins | sample WorMetHERISLAND1_FD_77005 | JGI IMG/M metagenome (GOLD analysis project Ga0056114, IMG submission 77005) | Marine gutless worms symbiont microbial communities from Max Planck institute for Marine Microbiology, Germany - Olavius loisae HERON... ... | reverse complement strand
TTTCTTCTTTCACCTCAACTATCCTGATCTCACCTAGCTGCTGTCACATTTGCACTCTTGAATGTCTTGAGTCACTGCTATTAGGCCTATTTTTCTGTTGTCACATTACATCATCATATCAATTGAAAAATTCAATAGCGAATATCAAACCTAAACCTTTTTCTTAATTACGACTTAACGTCGGCTGTCGGTTACTTTTTGGCCTGTAAATGACTGCTATTGCAATTTGTGGATGTGTTTCATTGAAAGTAACACCAGAATCAACTTCCTTGTGTCTGAAAACATATAAAACGCTATATTATTCATGTTTCTATGACATCTAGTTGCAAAGATATGGGCAGAATTAGATTTTCAGAATTCGATGGCGGCCATCTTGGATTTCGTCAATTTTAAACATGTTCCAAGTAACAGAAAAAATGACAACATATTTTTTCTTCATCTTGCATATATTCTTAAGCTAAATTAGGTGAAAAATCAATTTTAACAAACAACAGGCACGAAAAATATTTTGGTGACACAAGGGCCTACACTAATATGTTTGTATTACGTGACAACTTGTGCAATGTGCCGATGTGAGCCGACATGTAATGGAATGAGTATGTCAGCCCTCCTAGCAAGCATCTATTGAACACTTTCATATGTCTCTTCAGATGTCACATTCTGCATTCACTGAATGGAGTGATTCATGTTATCTGTTGCGTTGGTGGTTCTGATGTGTCAATCTTAACATCCATTACTTTGCTAATTCTGTTACGAGCTTCACACATAGTGTGTTTCATGAAAAATACCAATATCAGAAATGCCATCTTTCTGTGACTGAGGCTGTACGCCTACTACTAGAAGCCTATCCTATGATTTTTACATTGAGCTTCTGTAGTGGACTGTTGACAGGTTGCTCCTGTGTTGGTGACACACTCACTGCTGGAGCGAATGCGCAACAACTTCATGGTAATAGAAGTTTGGGACAAGAAAACATCTGCTCACAATGATCAGGTCCTTACCAGTGTTTAGTTTGTTTTTGTCGCCTTGACGAAAACTGATGAAAATTCCGCTAATTTCACCTACTTGACGAAAATGCCTATTTTCATTGATGAGGCAATGACAAGAATTAAGTGTTTTGACGAAAAATATTTTGTCATCAATGTAACAATTAGGAACATCTGCGTTTAACTCTGTAGTGCATTGACGTGAGTTAGGTGAGGTGGAAAATGAGTGCACCTCATATAATTTTAGACTGTTTGCCATCTTTGTGCCAAAAATTATCAGATTTGGTGGAAGTTTGATGTAGTTACAACAAAATAGTTTTGTTTGTTTTTTTTAAGACACGGCGCACAATGTTCTGGTTGCAGTGTATTTCTCAGAAACTGTGCTCGCCTGACAAGCTGTATTGTAAGTATGTTGGTTTTCATGTTGATGTGGTTCGTTGTTGTTTGTTGTCAGCTCGTCGGCATTGTCAAAGTGTCACTCCATCAGTTTTACATGTCATTCAGAGACAGAAAAGTTTCGGCCGCTCTGCTGAGAGCGCAGGTACATAATTATTGGTAGATCAGTAGTGTGAAATGTGAACCATAGCTTCGACAGTGAATTCATATTGTGTTTTACTGGAATGTCTCGTATAGCTGGACTCTTGAGCTGTATGAGCATTGGAAAAGTTGTTAGGCCAGGTGAAATCTAATGCCGCCGACTAACAGTTAAGAAACTTGTATCAGAAACTTGCACAAATAACTTGCATGAAAAATTTGACGCCAGTTCATCACAGTTTCCAACAACTGGCCGGCCAATCACGTTGCACGGTTTGTGTCACGTGCTGGACAGTTTCTGTCCTGGAATATATCCTGTGCTCAATTGCGTGCAAGAAACTTGTACCAGAAAACACTTGTACAAGATTGACCGACACACGTACAAGTTTCTTGTACCATATGACTTAGACAAGTTTCTGGTAGAAGTTTCTTGAGCGTGTGTCGCCGGCATTAGTCTGTCTGTGTCTGTCTGTGTTTCTGTCAGTGTGTCTGAGTATGTCTCTCTGTGTGTGTGTGATGACTGACAGTTTCCAGTGGTAGCCGTGGAAAGTGACATGCCAATTGTCAACCCAGTGTCCGGTCGACAGTACGGCCAGCTCAGAGTGGCGTTGGCTATGGGCTCACTGGAGCAGATCTCGGCCTATCAGCGCACTAAGGCGGGCCATGCATCGGCAATTGCCGTTCCTGAACGACCAGCCAGTCATTTGGAAAGGTGCATTGTTTATTGACAGTCAGATGTGGTGATGTGGTTTGGTGTTGTAATGGTTGAGAGGTTAAGCCAACATTTGTAATTTTTGACATCCGGGCACTCTGATGCTCAGCTCTGAATGTCAGAGTTCCCGGATGTCAAAATTACAAATGACGGCTTAACCCGGTCTGGCACAGCTGTACCCATATGGCAACAGGGGCATCAACCGGTAAACATGCATCTCTGATTTACTTGCAGTGTATATCTCTGACTTTTTTTGATTTCAAAAGTAAAATAAGTAAGTAAGTAACTACATTTACAAGTGGCACTTTGTCACAACTGTTATATACATGTGTGGAAGCAGGCGTGACAGTTGATATGGTTTGACTGTGTTGAGGTGTCACATGACGTCTGACGGACAGTTGGAAACGACCGCCGTAGCAGATCACACTGGTACGCTTCACCGCTACAACCAGCCATTTGATATTCTAAATATAACGTACAACAGGGCATTGGCAAAGCTCTGCGAAGATTGCGATTAACTAACGTGGATGCATTGGTCAGTACAGTGATTGTAGTGTAGATGATGTGTGAAGGATAAATGGACACACAGGTGACGGATTATTAGCTGCGGCAGCGGTTGCTCGGTTTCTGTTGCGGTTGATATTAAGCAGCGAGAAGACACGTAGTGGAAGAGTGTGATTTCCATGGTGAGCTGTAAGCTGACTTGCTGGCAAAACTAGAAAAGTCATGGGAGTAGAAGTGATTCGGGCACGTTGGGTAGATAATTCATTTATAGAAGTGTTTGACGTAGTTGCTGTGTTGACTCGTGCATGTTCCATTGTCTACACAGTGGAGCACATGTTCGAGGTGATCATCGAGAACTTGTCCGGCCTGAAACTGTTGGACAATATGATCTGGGGAGAAGCGGACTGCTTCGTACAGTATCATTTTCCAGCTCAAAGTGCCAGTGCTGGACACTTTGGTGGTGCCACTGTTGTATGTGGTGTGTAGTCTATTGCTGATGTAGACATTATTAACAGTTGACAATAACTTGATAACTATAGTGTCACCTGTTGTTAGGGGGTACCGCGGCAGCAGCCCCACCGCCGTTCAGGCCTAGCGACCCTGCCCTATGTGCCCTTCGCTCTGTCATCCCTAGTCACCCCATATTATTGTGGACTAAGGGACTTGCTCTGTTATACTTGTATGCTGTATTTGTCTACTATTTTGTGTGTGCATGCATATGTGTAATTTCTGTTTTCTTTGTGTTTTTTGTGTTGTTTTCCTTTACAGCTTTCTCCTTCAGTACTTTGTTACTGTTGGTTGGGTTTTTTGACCTGTAAAAACTGTCTCCCATATAACCTATACTGTGTTGGAGGGGACGTAAAACACTGCTCAATCAATCAATCAATCAAGTCACCTGTTGTTAATGATAATGCTAATGTTGGTGTTAACCCATTGTATCAGTTCAGGCATTCATATACATACTTAGAAACATTTCGCTGAGCAGTTGACCTGAGCCACAGCTACTGCCTATGTGCTGCTGCGGTCGACTCACTGTCACATAACCAGACCCACCTTGGGGGCTATGCACTTTCATACCTGGGTCTGGTACACTCATCTTAGTGGTCCGTAATGCAAGTCCTCCAGCTCTTCACTCTGTCATCACCACCCTCATACTGTCTAGTCCTTGTTAAACTACATCATCAGCAGTGGGGCTATACTTTCATACGTTCTCTTCTAACTGCTTACCACTCTGATTTGTCCTTCAGGCATTAAATGCACTCTGTTTTTTGTTGTTTTTTTTGTAGTTTTGTGAATTTTACATTACTACCTAGCCATCATGTTTTTAGCACATGTCTGGCATGACATTCTTGAAGATCTGTCTATCATAGACAATGGAAGCCCATTCCCATTCTCTTCACTAACACTTACTGGTTTTTGTGTGCTATGTAGCAGACATTATATTTTTACAGTTGTAAGTAAAAAAAATTGTAGTGTATTTTTTTAGTCAGTGTTTTGCAGTAGCTCATCTGCCCCTCCTCAAATCTGCTCCTTTTTCTAATCTGTCCTCCCCTATGATTAAGGCTGTTAATATTAGTCACAATGTCATTTGTGTTTATGCTGTAAAACAGCTTGCATTAATGACATTGCAACCCTTCTGTCAATGAATCAGTACTTTTCAATCAACAACATTTTCCATCTGAACAGTGCTGCAGCTTGTAGCTGGATACAATGGTATGTTGTTGCAGTGTTTCATATAGCAGCATGATACATTTGTAGGTGTGTGGTAACTGTGCAACTGTAGGGTCGCTGTCACTGAAGGGCTATCGCACAGCCACGACCCTCTGTGTTCCTGACCTTGTCTTCAACGACATTTCTCGACACAAAATCCTTCTGCCAGAAGGAACCCCGGTTCAGCGAGAAATCCTGACAGGTCTGTCAGCCTATGCCGCTGAACAGTTTCATGTCAATAGCCGTTCTGTTTATAAAGCCTACGACACATCTGAAAGTTTCATGCAAAAGTCACTTGTGCAAGTAACATTTGCAAGAAAACTGCCAGATGACACACTTGCAAGTTGAACAACGAAAGTTGCAGGTTAAAAGTAACGTAGCTTCATGGGTGCTGATGTATTGTAAACAGTTAACTTAACAATAACAATAATATTTGTTGTGATTTTAAAACTAAAATCGTACTTTCAGCAAACACAGTATTACTACCATGAAACTCTGGTCAATTACATCACGTGTTTCTGACTGGCCAATCACAGCTCACCGTATGCGAAAGAAAACTTTCAGGAGTAGAACTTGTTCTATTTGTGAAATTTGACTTTTGCAAGTAAAAACTTGTGTGTGCCACATCTGCATGTTTTCTTTCGTAAGTGGCTGCCAGAAGAGGCTTTCCAAAAGAAAACTTCCAGATGTGTCATAGGCTTTATTATTTGTGACTTGTTTCTCATGTTGTTTAGCAATCTGGTTTCATTCTTAAGACTTGTCTCACTGTAAGGTCGGATGTTTATATTTCTGTTGCAGAGAAATTAACAAGTTGTATATTGTTTAGTTGTGTGTGACATATATACAGAAGGCTTTTGTGACAGTGACATTTACTATCTATTTTATAAGTTCTGTTATTCCTGGCTCCTTAGAGTGAGTTGTAGAGACGATTTGGTTGATATTATTAACATACGATACGATACGTTAGAAGAGTTTAACGTGAACTCGAAAGCTGGTTATTCAGCTTAATCTAGCACATGTAGCCAGAAACTAAAACAAACAAAGCCAGTGTCCCTTTAATTCAGTACAGGTTAAGACCCGTGAAGGCAGTCCAGAAGGAATTAAGAGTGACTATGGAGGAAAGGATTTGTGAAATAGATGAGTTTTAAGTCTGGAGTGAAATGTAGAGGCAGTGATAGGTGATGAGAGCAAAGGTGGTGACTGTGATGAGGTGATATTTACAGGATGAGGTGAACCAGGAGGAGAGTGAACAGAATGAGGTTGACGGAATGAAGAAGGGAGGTGATTCCACAGGTAATGTGATGCACATGTGAAACAGGGTGTCTACAAATCCTGGAAATCTACTGGAATTTAAAAACCCTCCTGGAAATCCTGGAAATCTCCTGGAATTTGTATGGTCCTCCTGGAAATTTTTGTGTAACATGTCGATGATCAACTGCATTGGTGTCCAATCATGATAAAACTGGGTACCGGATCGCTTATTTAAGAAACTGGTCCTCATTTTTTATCTTTGCCATGGCCCTATGTTGTGCATATCATGTTTTTGTTCTGCTTTAGGCAAACTAGTAGATTCGGTACATTGCGTAGCATGCCGAAGCAACGCAAATATGTCCTGGATTTTTCTTGAAATTCCTCCTGGAATCTCCTGGAAATCTCCTGGAAATTTGTTCAGTTAAATTTGTAAACACCCTGTGAAAGAGCGGTTGGTGATTTGTAATGAGGAAGATACGGATGGTCGAGCTAGGGTGACAACAGACGAGGAACGGGTTCTACCTGAAGACTGAACAGGTATAATATTGTGTAGGTAGTCATATTGGCTGGTTGTAAGAACTATAGGTGAGTGACAGGAGTTTATATTCAATGTGTTCACTGAATGCTACTAATGTAGGTGATATAGGATGTGCAGTGACCTGAATGAGTGCACATGATATGCGATCATTGTTGTCATAATGCTGTGTATAGCATGCGCTGGTGTTGGCGGTGGTGCTGGTGGTATTCCATTTGAAGTCTGGTGCCGTTACTATTACCCAAATGTTCGCGATCAAGTGATTGCAAAGGTATGACTCAAACCCAGTGGTCTGTTGTGTGCAAAGTTGAGTCTGAAAATGAGCCGATGAAATCTGTGTTGATTTCTGGCGATGTAGCTGTAGCCGTCAATGGGTTACCAGATACTTTTTAGGTCGGAGGATTCGACCTAATAGAGCCAGTCTCAAAGTCCGTATGTACTTTGATATGTACATTGTACATCCATCTGTGCACAAAAAGTTTTTCTCATTACAATGAAAATTGGTGTGTGCAAGATGTTGAAGAGTGGTACACTACAGTATGCTGTAAGACCCGATCCAAAGTCAAGTTCACGATGGTCTGAAAATTGTGAAAATGGCTGATTTCATAGTTTATCTCGTACACCGATATACATGCAATCAAAAGATTAACGGTGAATTATGATACGCCAAGACAATATCTCAATTTTATCTGTCCCCGTTTGGCGTCACGTGACCTTTAAACTTAGGGTGTCCCGCCTTCGGAAAACGAATGTTGTCTTTTACTGGGAGTTGACTAGTCGACCATTCGGGGTTTATTTATGTGAGATTTTTCTGTAGGTCCTTCTATGTAACAGTTAGAACTAAGCAATGAATGTCGATGCTGCTGGTGTTGGTTGTGTAGTGTGTTAATGAGATGAGTAGATGATCCATGTCACTGTCTGGTGTAGACGCAGTTGTCTCTAGCCAAACTATGTGCAATGGTGACGATGAAGAAGCCCGGTGAAACAAGTGTCCAGTCGTTGAACCTACCTCTCACCTCACTGACCACTGACACCGATCAAACCGACCTCGAGACTGTTGATAAGGTCTGTCTTGAACAGTTATTGTAGAAAGCACCTGTGAGAGCCTATGACACGATGTTCTTCTGTGTGTGATAAAGAATACTTTGGAGTTAGATTATTGGCTGTTGTTATGTGTTCATGTCTGCTTATTGTATGTTTGATTTGTCTGTGTACTATTTGTCCCTTCAGTACTTTGATACTGTTGGTTGGGTCTTTTGACCTGTAAAAACCGTCTCCCATATAACCTATACTATGTTGGTGGGGACGTAAAACACTGCTCAATCCAATCCAATCGGCTATTGATCGATATGCTGGTGCATACATAGAGTGGGTTGGACAGGCTTTTTTGTCATTGTTCTAAATGCGGCAGCTGACCAGTGAACGGCCAACAGACCAATATAGTATTGCTACATAACAATAACATGCTGCAGTACTCAGGGCAAATTGCAAGAATACCGCTCATGTCTTTACTGAGTTAAGTGCCACTCTGAGTGGAGATTTGAGTGGCTGATATCAACATTTGAGTGGACTAATTAAGAAGACTCAACTGTTGAGTGGCATTCTTGCAATCAGTCTTTAATGCCTGTTGAAGGATTTAGGCTAATTATGTCTTTTCAGACAGACCCAGTAAGCAACTGTCAGACTCATTACAGAAATCAGTCACTCCATGTCGTCTTGTTTGACTGTTAACTTTATATTAGCTGTTTTCATTTGCTGCTGCGAACCACTGTATTTCTCTAATTAAAATTCTGACCTGTCATATTTGTATATCAAACAGAGAAGTTGTGCTGCATTGTAGTCATTGGTGATCTGACGTCTCGTCAGTTTCATTTTGTGTAAGTTTCATGTTGGTCATGGTTGATAACTTGGTCGTGTGTTCACAGATGCCGTCGACTGGCAGCCTATCAGTGACTGTCAACTATCGAACTAATGTCGTCAAGGTTAACCTTCTCTGCAGTTACTTCTTACTAGACTAATAGTTTCAGTATCTAGACTAACAGTTTACCTGTGTTTTTAACTTTTCTAGTATTTTTATAATATTTTGGTTTGCTTTGTACTTTATATTTCGGCTGGTTCACGAGTATTGATTTTGCAGTCAGCTAAACTGGTTGTTAGTGTAGCTAACATTTGCATTCAGTGTGTGTTATTGTTAAAGCTTATCATAAGCACAAAATAAGTTTAAATTGTTTGGTTTGTTTGTCGTAACATCAAACTGATACAATGCTCCGACGTCACAAACATGTAGCAGTGGACTAGTCTGACTGCAGTGTGCATAGACACAGTTGTAACGAGTAATGAACGGTTACCATCAGTTATTATATTGACAGTTATATGTTTGCTTGTAGACAGCTGCGGCTGTCAGCACTGTCGATGGTCTGACTCGCAGCCTGCCGGGACCTGTTGTGTGTATATCTGTTGGAGTGATCAAGGCATCAGGCTTACAGGTACTGTTACTTGGCATTGACCCGCACTTGGATAGCTTTGTGTGTTGTTTTGACGTTATTACCTGTGGTATTAAGGGAAAATCGGCCTGTAAAAATGCCAATGGCAGTGGCATCTGAAGTGTTCTCGCACAGATCCGGGCTTATCCAGTTTTGATCATGGAAAAACTGACTCCCAGATAAATGAAAGTTGAATGCGATAACTGTCTTTTTGTGTTTTCAATCAGATAAACTCTGTTGTTAGATATCAGCAGTGAAAATGGTGAAATACAACAATGTTGTCTACAGACGGCGGCCACATTGCTAACTCGTCATGACCCGGCAATGCAGTATTCCGCCGAGGTCGGCGTTAACAGCTACGTACGAATCATGCTGTCGTTCCTACACAAAGAGGTTTGATCATGTGTTTGTTGTCGAAACTCTAAATCAAAGCATGTTTATCTACCGTGCTGTGTGCCATCAGGCAGTTAATGAGTTTTTTTACAACTGTCACATATTTGAATCTTATCCCCCTGTAACATTCATATTTATTTATTTAGTAGTACAGCTGCCAGGTGAGTGTCAAAAACTCACGGCTAAATGCTTGAAAAATCCATCCTTGTAATTAACTAGATAAAAAGAAGCCATTTTTATCGAGCTAAAGAGAAATGAAATGATGTGTGTATGTGTGCATTGATGAGCAAATGAATTAGCCCACGAGGAATGTGTGCTTGTAATGTGTGATCTAGGACGAGAGAGTAACTCGAACTGTGGCAAGAAGTTTCGCACCAGAGTTTGCGAGTCATGTGGACTTCCCATGTCCATTGTTGTGGACTGAGCCGGGGTCAGATGCTCTGAGTTTGGCTGAGATTCTTGAGACGGCCGAGGTCAGGCTGGAAGTGTGGCATCAAGTGCCTTATGGCAGTGTCCATGGTAAGTATTTGACTTAATGTTTCAACCTGTGAGTTTATTTATTGACATTTACGGTCAAGTTTGCCGCCAGATCGCTGACATGATATCGCCAGTGTTGTGTTACCTGCGTTTTCTATTTGAATATTGCACATATATTGATAAAACCACTTCTGTGATATTTATTTATATTGATGCTGTCAGCAGAATCAGTTGAACCATCGTAGTTTGTCTAAAACACCTCCTCATGTAAAACTGCGCGGGGCCGAGTGTCAGTCAGTCGTTGTGTTTTTATGTCGCGAGAAATTTTTATTTACTAATGCAGCTGGTAGCAGACACCAGTATAATGCCGTCGATGGAAGCGATGTTCGTGGACGTCGACTGACTGCGCCGTCGTCCGACATTCTGCTCGGCAAACTGACTGTTCCTGTCCTTCCGCTGCTCACACGCACATCTGGTTTGTATTCTCACACATCACGTGGCCCAGTGTTGTATTGTGGAGAAACCGTCACACAGTTGTGGTCTGTGTAGGAAATCACAGATCTTTGTATGCAGTCATGGGCAGTTGTGGTCATATCACAGTGTGTGATGTCCCAGTGGTTCGCTGTTGGAAGCGGTGTATTATTATAGTATTTATTTGAAACAGACAAACCGCTGTTAAACAATGCTAGTTAACAGTAAAAAAATACTGTAAAAACAGTCTGTTCAATATACTATACAGCGGCTATGCTAATTGGATGATCTAAAAACAGTCTTTATACAATAAGCGACACATAAGATTACATTCATCGAGAGTAGTTGTCT
>Ga0056114_1001694_pt1 | contig 10407 bp, 9 predicted proteins | sample WorMetHERISLAND1_FD_77005 | JGI IMG/M metagenome (GOLD analysis project Ga0056114, IMG submission 77005) | Marine gutless worms symbiont microbial communities from Max Planck institute for Marine Microbiology, Germany - Olavius loisae HERON... ... | reverse complement strand
GGGCAATGCCGAGCAGGCGCATAAATAATTTCCCCGAAAGTAGGCGTGGCCTAGGTCACGTGACCCTTACAATTTTTGGCAGTACGGTCGGCTATCCTAGCGACAGCTTGGCTTCTTGTTAGTTTTCAGATCGTTTTTATTATACAGTTCACCATCAATAATTTAAATTTCATTTCACGAAACATATTAATTTTAGTTTAATATTATAAAACAAGTCAGTCGACACTGCATTGTCAGTCCTAGGAGTTCCGTGAGTCTTATTAGTACACAAAACTCATTTCAGTGGCATACCTTAATAAACAGAATGTTTAATTTAGGCCTCTGACTGCAATATGCACTCATTAAATGCCGAAACTGACCAATATTTATGTCAGTGAATCTTGTTGAAGTACACTATGTGATAGATAGAACGAACAATAATATTTTAGTTCATTCAGTTATTTGCAATATTTACATTCTAGTTTGTTTAAAACCACCAGTTAGCGGTATAGCTTTTATAGTTTTTAGCCGACCATACGAACAGTCACGCTATTGGTACACTGTTCCTTCTGTCTGTCTGTCTGTCTGTCGTCTGTCTGTGACGTTATGTATTGTGGCTAAACGGTGCGTCCTACAGCAAAAGTTACTATTGAGAGCCTATAGGAAGTCGCATATGAGAAATCGATTGGTACCAAAATGAATGACCTTGACCTTTGTTTAGAGGTCATATCAAGGTCACGTCAATGATTGCGTTACATTAGACGTTGAATATCTCGGAAACCGTTAGAGATAGAGGCTTGGTTCCAAAGGACCACCAATACTATAGGGAATGGTATACGAGCTATCGAATGGTCACGTGACCGATGACGTCACGTGATCTCGAAAGGTTAAATTCGTGACCCCAATATGCTTAGAGCGCAAAATCTCGAAAACTACTTGAGCTAGACTTCAAATTTGGTATGCAGCTATGTATCTGGAATGCCGAGCGGGCGCACAAATAATTTTCCCCGAAAGTGGGTGTGGCCTGAGTTTAGAGGTCGTTACAGGTAATATATGCCTGGCCTGTGCCCATATATCATAGGTCGTTATTATAATAATGGCTGAGTGTTTACACAAGCGAAACAAAATAAACAACCAAAAATTCTGCAATAGAGGCCAACATTACTCACCCTCTCCGCGGGCTGTTTTTTGCTTATGTACGACGAGTAGCACTATAAATTCTGAAACATGCGTGCTGGAAGTTAATTTCTGCAACATTCGTGGAGCACAGCTGCTTAGTTTTCCTTACTTGACCCCTCTGCTGCTGTGATGTTAATTGCTGAAGAATTAGATCAACATTGTCCCTTGTATTCAACACAACGCTCTTGTGATGTCTGCAGGTTGGATGCTACACTGAAGGAACTGACGAGCTTAGTGAAAGAAGTCAACATTGAGGCCAGACAAAAGGGAACGTTCTTTGATTTTGCCATCGTCTTTCCTGAGCCACGATCGTCCAGTTACCGAATGCGCGAGATTGGAAGCACGTGTTCTGGCCGCAAAGGACAGGATGACGCAGTCACTTTGGCGTCTAAGGATTTTGAAGTTGGAGATTATTTGGACATTGCTATAAGTCCACCCCATGGTCCGCTGGGTGGTGGCATGCCAATGGGGCGTGTTCGTGGAAGGCCATTCTGACTTTGAATTTGTAACTAGTATTTGTTTAACTTTGAAATGACAGTGTCTGCACTCGTGTAGTAGCTATACTGTAATTGACATGTTTTTTTAAAAAATAGAGTTTCATAACATTTTTCTGTTGTCTTGGTTACTGAATGATGAAGCAGTTTAGTGTGTGCAGTAAGCACTAAGTGATACAGATGCACTAACAGTCATGTCTGCCTGCAACTTTTCACACAAATACAGGGAAAACAACAAGTAGTAAAAAATAAAAAAAAACACTACCAGTCTATCCTGTTAATTGCAGCAGCCCACGGCTAGACTGGGTTGATAGATGATCGAATTTTGTGACTGTAAAATAATCGTAATGCCATGACTGTTTTTCTTTTGTAAACTCGACTATGTTGTGTTCAGTATTATACAAAAAGTCTCAATGCCATTTTAACATCTGTCAAACATTTGATAACAGGTTAGATTCTGTAGCTGTAAACCGCAATCAGTAACAAATTGCCATAAATTTCACTATTTTTATATGACAATACTACGACAGTGTTGCTGAACAGTTATATTGGTCAACAGATGTGTGCAGGTCACAAGTTGTATTTGAGTCGCCACTGTCAGGTAGTACACAGTGGTACACATCAAAACGATGATTTAATGCTGTCAATGTATGAAGTTTATATCTAGTCCCGAGTGCACCATCCTCCGTGTGGTTCATGTAGAACACTCGGCCTATTCGCGAGTGAACCAGTGCCATTGCACACCTGAAACAACAATATGCATCTTGCATATGACCACTGTCATTAAATTCAAATCAACCAAACCTGTTTGACTTTGACAGGCAGATTTATTGGATTTTTATCAAACACATTCAGCACACTGGACAGAGGTCATTATATAAACCATACTATCTTAATAACTTTACTTACTTACCTTAAACCATCATTTTAGCACAGTTCACTCTGGAGATGAGCTAACAATTTGCACATTTACAACAAGGCTAGCTATATCCGAGCACCATTCACAAGGTATGACTGTTGTATCAGAATATGGTAATATAAGTTTTAGTAATATAACTATTTAGAAATGCTTACAGCAGAATATACTAGAAGACACTTAAAGATGATAGGCAAAGGTTTTGTACTTAAGATAAATAGCTCACCAACTGCCTTTTACATCATAAAACCCATTTGCATTATCATGATTGGTTTTTTAAGGTGAGCAATTATTTTTAAAAAATTGTCGAAATAAAAACCCGAAGATTTGTTTACGTTCTTGTTCGTGTGCCGAGTGATGACGTCATCGCATGGCTGGATCAAAACATTCACCTTGTTTGCGTCGAGAGGGGCATTAAATTTAATATTTGGGACATTGTCAGCACAGTTTAAGTTTAATAATAATGTTCAGCGATGAAATTGACAGTCTTGGTTTATTTAGGGCGGGATTAAAGCCACTAGGCCTATAATCATGAGACTCTGGCATGTCCATATAGCGTGAACACAGCTGGCCGGTGCGGTAAATCACACTTTTAGTTATTATGCACAGTATACCGCCCGTTGATCTTCACTCGTCCCATGAACTGAACATAGCATCCTAACTAAACAAATTAAACGACTTTTAACTGTATAAACGCACTCAAACACAAGACTAAGGTCATATCCAACGTACATGTAGCCCTGTCATGACGTCACTGATTCCGAAGATGTACAGAAATTGTCGAAAAATAAAACTTCAAAAGTTCAGCATTTTGCGATATTATTCATCCATTTGCACTACCTACACGTGTTTGCATTGTAATAAACTGTTAAAGGCTTGTAGCTTGATACCCACACCATGCTGCCACCTGGCGGCCACAGTCATCTGGAGAGCAAATCAACTACGTATCCCACATACGTCGTCTTAATTAGTAGCTAATAGAGAAATCAGGTCAACTAACATATACTTAACAATTACATCAGTAGTATCCTAGTAGATGTAATAAAAGATAATTAACTGAGAGACAGAAAAACTAACATAACACATGGCTCATGAGAGAGATATGCATCATATCCAGTGCAGAGATATGGACATGTTTTTTCCACTACAGTCTTGGCTTCACCGCCTGAAATAAACAATAACATATTCTTTACTACATAATGCTCTCAAATTTGCAAATATTCTTTGTTAGACACTGCTAACACAGAGATACCCCAAAAGCCTAATGCTTGCAACACACGCTGAAGAAACTTGTACCAGAAACTTGCATGAAAATTTTTTACACAAGTTCATCACAGTTATTTGCACAACAGCAACTGGCCAGCCAATCACGTTGCACGGCCACATGCCGGACAGTTTCTGTCACAGTCCTGGAATAGAGCTGTGCTCAATTGTGTGCAAGAAACTTGTACAAGAAAAAACTTGTACAAGATTGACCGACACATGTGCATTGTACAAGTTCTTTGAGCATGTGTTGCCAGCTAATAATTGCAAGTATGAAAAATTATTTTGTTACATCTACGCATATATGTATCCAAGTTACATTATCTGGCATCCTAAAATAAACAGTATTTCCAATATGTGTTTTATTAATTGCATCAGCTAAGTTTTGAATATCTGAGTGAGTGAGTAAGGGTATTTAACAGGCGCATAAGAACAAAATAGTCACTATGCGCCGCGGTGTCAACTGAACAGAAACGACTGCAGCTGCCGAGGGAATTCTCCGATGTCGTTGTCGGGCTGGCAAATCCTGGCTGGCAGACTGTTCCAGAGCCGTGGTCCAGCGGCTGCGAAGCTCCGATCGCCAAGCCGTGTGCTGGTCCGTGGAACGCAGCACGTGTCGATGTCGGCCGATCGGAGCCGGCGACGGCCGGCGTGAGAGACAAGCTGGCAGTCGTCTACAAGATATGCTGCAGTTGCATCATGCAACGCCTTGTAGACCAGGAGGGCCAGCTTGAACTCGACTCGTCGGACTGGAAGCCAGTGGAGTTACCTCAACACTGGTGTGATGTGGTCAAGTCGACGAGTGCCGGTGACGAGTCGCGCTGCCGCGTTCTGCACAGACTCTCTGTGATGCCACTGAACAGAGCATTACAGTAGTCAAGATGACATGTAATAAAGCTCTGCACGAGTGTCTTGGCTGCATAGACAGACAGAGATCTTGTAATCAGGCATAGTTGCCGCAGATGAAAGTAGGCAGCGCGGCATACGGCGGTGACTGGCTCGACCATGGTCAAATGACTGTCTATGACGACGCCTGATTGTATTACTCTGTTTCTGACAGCTGTCCTAGTCTTACATTTAAACACCACCTACTAACGGTAAGGCATAGAATCATATCTTTTGGAGTAAGCTGCACAAAACTTGGTCCAAAGAACTACGATGAAGTTTTAGGAACCCCCACCACAATTACTAACCAAGTAAACATTTTTAACACACAGAGTTGCACATATTGGGATAAGCAACCCTTTAGTATATTTTGATTCTGCATATGGATCGAGTTCCACAACATAATCAATTCTGCAATTTTTGCAAAGTCTAATTAATGGGTCAATTTTAGGCTTCTCTGTTAACCTGCATCACCATTACAACAGCTTGTCCAGGCATGACAGACTGATTTACTGCACATTGTCTAGTTTCTAGTAGTAAATGTCGGCCATGTTGCCTAGCCTTTGAAGTCCATATGTAATTAACTTAAAGTAATTAAACAATAATTCATTATTTTTCTATACCCTTGGTAGTACAGATCCCGAAGGTTAAAAACAAATTAAAGTCTGGAAGGCTATTAGTCTGGACCGTCCTTGGTGAAAAAGACGTGCAAGCACAGAATTGAAACGTTGAATAAGAACAGAGATGCGCTGGAAAAGGAATGAAGTTTCTTTGTCCTCGCCAAATGATGCACAAATTTTGTTACCAAGATTCGATAAAAAGCTCGACGTAGATGAGTTGAAAGAACCAAGGTTTTCCACTGCAGCTGGCTGAAAGATATAATCAGAAGCAAGCTCAGCATATTTATTTTTACTACTAATTACTGAAATTACTAAAATTATTGTTATTAATCTTTAACAATAAATAAAACAATAACGGATTACTGACTGGATTTGTTTACAAGCCGTTGGCATTCTGACACTTGACCAATACAGAGCATCGTAGCATGGTTGAGACAGTTGATATTACGTCGGTCGCTTGACGCAGCAACAATGGTATCAGTGACAGGATCGACAATAACGCATCCAACAGTCTGCACACGATAAACCGTTACAGAGTCTGTCAACTGCATCGGTCAATCATAGTGATTTTTAAGGCTGTACATTAATACAAACAAAAAATATGCCTATGCAATGAAATGTCTGAAACATTTAAAGTCAATCAGTTAAAAATCATTTTAAAAAATTTGCCCTGTATGGAACTGCCAGTCGACTCCTCATAACAGGCAAAAATTTGCCAAAGGTGGAACACCCTAATGTTTGAAGGTCAGGACACCGAACGAGGATGAATGTCAAAAATTTGTCCAGTTACAATATAGATATTGCCCTGGAGTATCATAATTCATCACCAGTCTTTTGATTACATGCATACCGTTGGAGAAGATAGACTTTGAAATCGGCCATTTTTGCAACTTTCGGACCTCTGTGACCTTGACCTTGGATCGGGTCATACGGCATACCGTCACGTTTCACTCACCAACCTCTGACTAGACAACAAATTTCGTTGAAATTGGAACAACTTTTTGTGGACAGATGCACTGACGTATGTACGTAAGTACGTCCGGACGGACACTGAGACCAGCTTTATTATGTCGACTTAGAGGAGTCCACTTAAAAACTGCATCTTTACATGATGATAAAACGTGCTATGTTGCAAAGGTCCATATGCTCAATGGTAGTGCATGCTAAGCCCTGCAACCGCTAAACATGTCTGTTAAGACAGTTATAAGTAAATAAGCACTTGGGCGAGTCGCTAGGGGGAGCTGTAGGCCTGCTGGAAGCAGCGAGTTAAAAGAAACTGACAGAATGTATGGGTAGAGGAAGAGTGGCAAATGCAACAAAAGATTTTCTTCCATGAATAATAAATTATTTTTTTCATATACCTCTATAGTAACAGTCAAAAGCAGAATTATGATCACCAGTTTGCAGACTTTAAGTTGTCTGTGATTTGAATATGAAAGATTACTAATGAGTGTTAATAATGAGATAGTGCACAAGTTGTATCCATGCCTCTCATGCGTAGACTGTTACCACAAGCTGTGAATAGGTGTGCGTGGCCACTTACAGCATGCAAGGATTAATTACGGACTGACAAGAAAACCCAACAGCTAACAACAAACTGTAAAATAAATGTAGTAAACAATATTTGTTATTATATCACTGAACTACCAACAAAAAGTCTGAATTGAAATTAAATGCAAAACCAACTGTTAATGCAACTAGTTTCCTGGTGGACAAAAGAACAGAGCAGCGAAAACAGAATATGTTGGTTCAGTGATTTTATCACCAAATGTGAAACACAAGTTTTTCTCTTTCATCCAGCTGCTGCAACTGGTCTGTGAAAACAACCCACAGTATTGTACTGTGTTTATAATGGAACTGTCTGATCTTGAGACAAAATTTAACGCATAGTTTGACTGTCTGATAACAGTGTCACTCAACAATGTCAGCCCATCTGTGAGGACCCTTAGCACTGTCAGTACAAATACTATTTTCACACAGTTCTGTCACTTGTTAGGCCGCCCGGAACGTTAGTTCCGAAGGCCTTCTGTTTTAGTCGTGATGTTTTTTTATTTATTTATTTTTTTTATTCTATATGTCGGAACAAGAATTTTACTTCCTTATAAAATACACATGTACTTCTATCTATATACATTCTCTGTTCATCCACCCTTAGACCCTATAAAGTAGAACTTGTTAACAACATACCATAATGAGAGCAAATGGCAACAAGACACAACTACAGTATACAATGTTGATAAGAAGGACTTGAGCTTCAAGGCCAAGGACTTGAAGCCAGAACACGTTCAAGGACCACTTTAGATTACGGGGGTGCGAGAGATCATAAAACTGAGAAAACATAACTCAATGGTGGCACAAGTTCATGCAATAAACACTTTATTAAACAGTGTCAAAGCTATAGAGCTGACAGTCGCATGGAGCCTTAACTGCCTTCATGTCATAGTTTGTGTGGCTCTGAGGTGCCCTGGAGAATTAACCAAGGACTTAACCCTTAAGGCCAAGGACTTGACCTTCAGGGCCGAGGACTCAAAATTTGTCCTCGAGGACATCTCAAGTCCAAGGACAACAACACTGACGGTATATTAATTTTACTTCTGTGCTTAGAAATGATAATTTTTAGCCGACCGTACTAACGGTCACGCTATTGGTACAGTGTTGCTTCTGTCATCGTCTGTCTGTAACGTGATGTATTGTGGCTAAACGGTGTGTCCTAGAGCAAAAGTTACTATTGAGAGCATATAGGAAGTCACATATGAGAAATCGATTGGTACCAAAATGAACGACATTGACATTTGTTTAGAGGTCGTGTCAAGGTCAGTGTGCTACTTTGGCATTGAATATCTCGGAAACCGTTAGAGGTAGAGGCTTGGTTCCATAGGACCACCAATAGGAAATGGCATATGAGCTATCAAATGGTCACGTGACCGACGACATCACGCGACCCTAAAGGTGCTGTGAAGCAGTACGGTCGGCTATCCTAGCGACAGCTTTGTTTCTTGTTTACAGATAAAACGACTGACACTGACAGTAGTACTCACACCATTAGCCGAGTCAGCAGTCTGCTTAGCAGAATCTCGTAGATGTCTTTCAATCACACTCATTTCTTCCAATGAGAAAACTGTTCCATTCAGCATGGCACTGATGCTGCAAATTACACAACGTAATCCTCCTGTATTCATTATTAATATCAAACAATGTTTCAGACAGATGATAATGTCTTATGATATGCATCGTAAAACACTATTCTGGCTAAATTTCAGTTATCCAACCATCACTTACTAAGCAACAGATTATCAGAATAATAGTGCATGACATTATCATCAACTGTCATAAACTGTGGCTCCTTCCATTACAGCAAAACAGGTCGGGACTGGTTTGAAAAATTAAGTGTTGCGTCAAGATTAAACTGGTTTTGCCTTTTCTGTTTAAATTTGCCTTTCATATGCAACATGTGATGCCGAAATTACTCCATAGAAGTAACTTTCGCATCACATAAAGTCCACCGACTAGTTATGCCTAAGTCTACTCATCGACTCAGTAATTATCAGTAGCAGTGCGACCGACATACCATAAAGAAATGCTTGGCAACTTTAAAAATTCACTGACTGTAAAACCCTCAATGTTCACATGCCCCATATTCAAATTAAAACGGTGCAAATACTGATACAATTTGCTACCGGTATTCTATGTTGGCAATTTATTTATTTTGCAATGTGCTTTCGTCGCTGTGGTATTCAGCCAGTTGACTGTGCCTTCATCTGCCTGATGAAGCCTTTGGAGTCCACTTCAAGTATTGTGTTTAGACATGAGTTGACTATGTGGCTCATGGTCTGTGGCTCATCACACTGACAAAGCTCCCGTGTGATGAACTTCCAGTTATGCAGATTTGCACGACGCGGACCTAGTCCCATTCAAAAGTGATCCAGCAGTGTCTATGAGTGGTGTGGCATGTCAAAGCCAGGTTGCTGGATGGTTGGGTCAGGTACAAGACCACAGCTGACCACATAAGTTGACAGCCAGTCTTCTTCGCACTGTGTGCTGAGGTCAACGGTGGCTGTTTCAGACCAGATTGGTCGAGTGAGAGTAAGTCGTAGTGGCAAATGGTAAGCAGGCCAGTCTGATGCTGTTCAGTGCTTGTCAGTATGTCATTGGTTGCTGATTTACAATGCAAACCAACACTCATAGCCAAGAGAAGCTCCTTGGGTCGCACACAGCCTGAGATCACCCACATTGTGCCGCTGAGTGCAGAGTCAATAGATCTTGTGCAGCTAGATCGTGACAATACTGGGCAGTAGACTAGAACTCTGCAACTGACTAGTACAGGACCAGTGTTGATGTGCTGGCAAATGATGTTTGTAAGCCACTGTCCAATCCAGGTTGACTCGGAGGTAGACTGGGTATCATACCTCAGATGTTGACCATTCACGGAAACATTTAGTTTAACATTTAGTGTTGGCAACATGAACTTGTGACAGGCCCAGAACTACACAGCTGAAAGCAGTACTTGTTTACGCTGCACAAATGCAAGGCAATCAAGACTTACTCATACAGCACATTAGAGGTATTACACATTATGCGCTATATACACTGTGTTCAGAAAAAACACCCACTCACATTTTCCTTCATATCTCCATGAATTATTTGTGGATTTAAACAAAAATTACAGTGAATATACCCAAGGATTGATAGATTCTGACAATGTGAAAATTAGATATTCATTGCGATCGCTGACGTTATTATGACGTCACATTTGTCTGGCTAAAGGTGGAGCGAGTTTACAGCATGCAATAAGCCGTGATCCCAAGAATATCATTTTTTGCGAGTACAGGGTACTTGCTGGTACATAGACGCGGTCATATCATGTATTATGTGGAGGAATTAAGACAATAACTTTATGGTACGCGGTGGCCGAGTGGTACGAGGCTGGACTTTGCGATCGCGAGGTCGCGGGTTCGACTCCCGCACGTGGCTGCTGTGTACCACCGCCTACTCAGCGTGCCATCCCTCCGGGGTCGGTTAATGAGTAGTAGCTACTAGCCTACGGGCTACGGGGTGAAGGCCTAGTGCGGCT
>Ga0056114_1001693_pt1 | contig 10412 bp, 5 predicted proteins | sample WorMetHERISLAND1_FD_77005 | JGI IMG/M metagenome (GOLD analysis project Ga0056114, IMG submission 77005) | Marine gutless worms symbiont microbial communities from Max Planck institute for Marine Microbiology, Germany - Olavius loisae HERON... ... | reverse complement strand
GGTCTTAAGGGGGGATAGACGCCCCTGAAGGGTGGGATATTTATTGTCATGATGCTCATCGCCACAAATATAGGCCTATTTGGTTAATTCATTAATTCCATTTTGTGCTTTGTGTTACACCATAGCCAAAACTATTGACTTCAATGACAGAGTTTTCGTGGAGCTCAACTTGTTCAAAACTGGCCACTGAACCAGTGATGTTAGAGACGCTTTGTGTTTAGGCCAAACCGCCAAACATGTTTATTTTACTGTTTTACACATCATGCTATGTTTTTATCACATTTGTTTATTTCTGTAACTGAGTTGTATATGCCAACTTTGTCAACAATAAGGGATATGATTCTGCTGGCGTGGTTTGTGTTGGTAGGCGTGGCAGGCTACTCCTGCCCGACGACGCGTGGACTGCGCTACTCCGACTGTCCTCCCAGACCTCGGTCATGCCGTGACCTTCAGAAGACCGACACTGAAGGTGACTCCTGGCTGCCGACCGATGTCGACTGTCTGCCCGGCTGTCACTGTATGAACGGCCTGCTGTTCAATGACGACGGCCACTGTGGGACGGTGGACCGCTGTCCCTGCTATCATCCGTACACAGGACGGGCCATCTCGCCCGGAAACACGGCCGACCTGCTGTGTGGCGAATGGTAAGGCACTGACTATAGCCACTAACTACCAGCTGGTTATTAAGCCCCGCCCACATAGTAGCGACGACGATGTCCATCTGCCTATCTCTCCGTCTGTCTGTCTGTCGCCAACGTCTACGCTTAACTTGCTTTCGCCAGAGGGCGCCGCTGTAGTGACATGATGCAACTGTCTCTTGCTGGGGGCGGGGTTTTGTCGTCTCGAGCCATGGTGTGCACTGTGCAATACACTTATTAATTATATGATTACATTATTAATATTATATAATGCGATTACAAGCAACAGATGGGGAGTAAACGGACACACCACGCGATGCACTAGTTCTGTGTCCGAGCGTCAGGTTGTATGGCAGCCAGGTAGGCTGGATATTAATGGTTATGAATAGAGCAAAGGTAATTTGTAATTTTAAATTCTATTTTTGACTCATTATCGCGTCAGTTATCTACATGTATGCTTCACGGTAGTAACAGATATGAGGTTGGCTATCCATTTCACCAGAAAGAAGCATACTATAATGAGAGAAATTTGGCTAAAATTACCGTAGTTGTACATACAATAATGTCTTCCATCTGTGCACCGTGTTCGCATCATGCATATGTCTCTGTAAGTCTTGTGTTCTTAAAGGGTTGTCACGCCAGGTTTGACGGACCACCTAACTAATGGGTCATATAACCCTTTGACGCCCACTGTTGCCATAAGGGTACATCTATAAAGCATCCTTTGCCAGACCGGGTTAAGCCGGCCGTCATATGTAATTTTTGACATCCGAGCACTCTGACGCTTAGGACTGAGCGTCAGAGTGCCCGGATGTCAAAATTACAAATGACGGCATAACCGGTCTAACACGTACAGGATGCTTTATAGCCGTACCCATACGGCAACAGTGGGCGTCAAAGGGTTAGAAGTTGCTGCAGGACAGACCATTGAGTGATCGACCAATCAGCTGTGTGTTGTGACTGTCCAGCAAGTGTAAGAACGCTACGTGGGACTGCGGCACCATCGACTGCTCCAAGAACATCCACTGCCCAGGTAATCAGGTCTACCTGCATGACGTCAGACGATGCGGTGCCACGTGCTCCACCTATGATGACACGGCCGACTTCTGCAGCGCCGCTAACGAGCCTATGTTCGACGGATGTGGGTGTCCGAACGGCACCGTGCTAGCGTCGAACGTAAGTCGCCATAGCTAAATAAGTCCAGTATAGACTGGTTGTGCGTTAACCCACGGACTGGCAGTAAGTAGTAATTCCTGCCGTTGCTTGATTTTAATGTGAAACATTTTTGATATACACTGTTCTGTTTGTGTGCGATCATGGCGGTATAACCTGCTCTCAACTGATTGGTCATCAGTGGTTAAACTGGGTTGCGCAGCAAGCCGTTTCCTGAAGCTATACCGCGACTTCTTCTTGATTTCTTAGGCCTAACAGTCGGCAACTGTGCTGTGCGTAGAATTTAAGCGACTGTTATAATATTATGTTTTTAGTTTCAGTGTTGAGGCTGCTATTGCGCTTAGTAACTATTGCTTTTGTGCGCTGATCAGACTTACAGACGTAGGTTGTATTTACAACCAAACGGAATATGAGAATCGAATTTTATCGATATCAATAAGTAACGGAACGAATAAATACGTCGTAGCACTTATAGCCCACTACTGATGGTTTACAGTGATGAGCATAATGGACCTAGATACGTGTCTTAGTTTTGGTTGAAATTTAGGCAGAATAAAAGAGAATGAAATAGTTCGTTTTCAAATCCATAAAATACTGTGTTGAATGTCAATGCGTCAAATGCGAACACAACAGTCTGTTGGGATCTTCTATCATGCAGTCTTTGTCGGAATTCTTGTGCTTTGTAATCGACCATCAATTCGCTGTCATTGTTATAGAGCGGTGTTTTAGGTGACATGCTCTTCCTTGTTACAGGACTGCAAGAAAAACTGAAAAAATGACCCTTTGTACAATGATTACATGCTTTAGGCTACTGAGTTATGATTATTTATGTGACGCAACCGCATAATGGTATACGTATTGCATTTTATCTTGTATCAGTGATTCAGTGTACAATTGCAGTCTGACAATTGTTCTGTTGAAGAAACATTCATTTGATTTGACTTTGATGCACGTATTGTCCTGCAGTTCGACTCTCCATGCAATTTAGCATAAAAACACCACAATAAGTTAATGCCGCTACCAACGGTCTTCTAATTCAGCACCGAACGGTAAGCGTTGCTTCCTGACTGGAGCAGGTTGTGTGAGGTTGTGTGAGGCTAAGAACCTTCTTTGCAAGCAAGATGATTGCCGTCCTCTGACCATTCAGGAGTCTGTAAGTCACTGACTTCGCTGTGTGACCACTTGACGTGACGCTATCCCAAAATTGTTCCAGTTCCGGTGCACGTGCACTTTACACAACTGCAACCTAATAGCGCAGTAACAGTCAAACAGCAGTGAACAGTCGTCGACGTTTCTTTGTTTTAATGGTCAGCGGATTTATGCCGGGTTTTATCCGTTTTGGCGACGGACAAACACTGTGAAGTGTTGGGTGTGGTTGAATGAAACAGGGCACGTGCGTGAAGCCCGATGAATGTCCGTGTGTTTACAACGATCAAGTCTTTCACCCGGGAGACGTCGTCACCGTCGGCTGTAGCGAATAGTAGGTTTGCGGCATGTACATCAACTATAGATGCACTCAGAGGGTACCGACTATCGCAGTTGTTGATACGATACGATACGATTCGATTCGATATACACTGTCTTAAAAACGGCCCAACTTTGAAACGATATAGCTTGAAATCGTAAGGATCGATTTTTATGGTATTTGGCAGAAATATTCAAAAGTCTCTAGAGTAGAGTTTGCATGTTTCGGTTTTCATGTAGGTTTGCTTTTTATCAACTTTTCTTTTTTTTAAATCGGACCCCGAAAATAACGCGAATTTTGACATTATCAAGCAAACGCGGCAACTTTGATACCGCTCAGTAAAGAAGACAAAATTTTAATCAAAAGTCTACAAGAATGTAAATGCTACAACGCTTTGCACTTTATAACAGAGTTTCTGAACAACGGTTAGACGAATCAACAGGCTGCTGGTAAAGTTCTGAACAGTCGACAGGCGTCTGGGCAGCGCAGACGCAGAGCGCATACTGATAAAAGCGTTGACACAGTTGAGTCGATGTTGCTGACTCAGGAAGACAAACCTCAGAGCCACCGAACAGTCAGAGAAATTTCAGGTAAGGTGGGGGGATCCATCTATCATCAGTTTCATGGATTATTCACAAAGATCTGCGTCTCAAGTGCTACATGAAAGGCGCGCTCAACAGCTGACTGAAGCACACAGCATGCACGCGTTATTTTCGGCATGCAGTTCGAGAGACGATAACGTGATAACAAGCAAATCTACATGACAACTGAAACATGCCAACTCTATTCTAGAGTCTTCTGAATATTTCTGCCAAATATCGTCAAAATCGATCCATATAGTTTCGAGCTATAACGTTTCAAATTTGGGCCGTTTTTTGAGACATATTGTAGAGAGAGTTTAGTGTGGACTGAAAAACTGACGGTGACGTCAGCTTAGTCTAGCACATATAATCAAAGATAAAAAATATATAAAAAGAAAGTAAAACAAACAAACGCCAGTGCCCAGTAAGTCCAGTCCAAGTCCAAATTAAAGATATATGCCTATACATCGGCCTATTCACTGCATATGAAACCGATGATTCAACTACTAGCCATTCAAACGGATGTTTTTCACTTTTGTCTTTAACCCTTGGGATCTATGCTACCAACTAGTACCAAGGGCGTAGGAATACCACTACTACTAATAAACATTTTTAAAATAATTATTTCAATAATAAAGCTTAGATCTTTTACGGTACTCGTAATTTAATTGCAGCGTATGCAGTCGGAGACGATGGGTGAAGAGTGCAGACGTTGATCAGTGTATGGGAGTTTGTTGGGCGTCTGGTGACCCGCACTACAAACAGTTTGACGGACGCACCTTCACCTACCAGGTAAATGACCAACGACCAAATTCTTTGACGCCCACTGTTGTCGTATGGGTACAGCTATAGAGCACACCGGGTTAAGCCGTGATTTGTAATTTTTGACATCCGGGCACTCTGACGCTCAGCCCTGAGCGTCAGAGTGTCCGGATGTCAAAAATTACAAATCACGGCTTAACCCGTTCTGACACAGGATGCTTTATGGCTGCAGTACCCTTATGGCAACACTGGGCGTCAAAGGGTTAACTGAAACACTGGTTGCAGTTATGACACATGGCAAAGACAGGGAAACGATGAGATATTTTTACCGCGCGACGCACCTGTGCAAGCGCGATGTATGCTATCGTAACTCCGTCTGTCGGTCCGAGCGGGCTCGGTGTCTGTAGATCCGTTTCTGGCTGAATAGTGTAAAAAAAACCGCTAAACTAACCTACAGTTTCATTACCTTTAGCTTCTGCACGAGTTCGTGGTTTTTACCATGCGATGCTGTGCATAGCGCGGGCTATGCTGACGCAAGACGTCCGTCAGTCCGTCTGTCCGTCACGCTCCGGTATCTGTCAAATCGACTAAACGTACAGATTGTTTGACACATCGCTTGTTGGCCCCATTGATGTAGTTTTTCCGAACTATACCACGTTCCAAAAAAAATCTGACACAGAACCACTGCTGAACGTTTTCCCATTTTTAGTTTTTTTTCGTTTTGAAAATCGTTTATAGTTCGGTCTTCGGTGTGACAAAAAGTGAAGGAACTATTTTCACAATACAATGCGATACAAAAATTTGTAACGCGCTCAATGTCTGTCAGTTGGCAGAATCGGAGGCGCGGGCAGTAGCTGGTGGCAAATGGGAAATCAGAGGTTTAAAAAAATTAAATAGCTGTAGTAGCAAAATAACGTTTTTAAATTACGTTTGTCGTTTCACTTGTCGTATTGTTCACTATTCGTCCGTCATCTGTCCATCCATTGTGATTCACTGATATAGCGTGTGCCCATAATGTCCTCCGTGTCGAGGACGTGCAGCGCTGACTGACTGGTTCAATACAGGGTCCGTGTACATACGTTTTGACGCGTCATCGCGGCGGCGAGTTCGTCATAGAATCCGAGAACATCCAGTGTGGCTACGGCGGCGTCACGTGCACCAAGGCTGTCAGTATCTTCGTCAACGGAACGTCGGTCGAGCTCGTCAAGGGTAGACGACCCACCGTCGACGGCCATGAGCTGGCCGCCCACCAGCTCATCGACTTCCGGTTTAAAGGCGGCCATCTTGTCTACAACGGACTGAATGTCGTCGTGTTGTTCGAGGGCGGACTAAACGTCGTCTGGGACGGAGGTTCGTCGGTGTCTTTAGTTCCTAATAGTTCAGCAAGATTTAGCCCGTATTAACCTTTGGCGCCCACTGTTGCCATATGAGTACAGCTATAATACATCCTGTGTTACACCTGGTTAAGCCGTCATTTGTAATTTTTGACATCCGGGCACTCTGACGCTCAGGGCTGAGAGTCAGAGTGACCGGATGTCATAAATTACAAATGACCGCTTAACCAAGTCTGGCACAGGATGTTTTATAACTGTAGCCTACCCATGTGGTAACAGTCGGCGCCAAAGGGTTAAGGACGGTTTCAGTTTAGAAATTTGAGAGAAAGCAAAGCATTGCAGGAGCCTCTGGATCTTTCACGATAGATATTAAGATATTAAGATATTATATCGATATTAAGATATAATTATATCGATATTAAGATATAATTTAAAATAGTACAACTGAGATCTAAAAAATTCTGGACGCGTCTTTCCAGGTAGTTTCTGTTTAAAATTTCAGGGTTTTAGCTGTTGTCGATAATACCATTTGAACTTCTTTAAAATTAAATAGACACATGTAAAAATAGGCTTGTTTCAAGCACGTGAATGTATTCGATTTTTATTATTGACTGAAATTCTCAATTAATGGTGTATATTAATTCACGTCTGTTTGTCGTTAGCGACGCAGGCGTTCGTCTACCTGTCGAAGCAGTACAGTGGAGAGGTGGAAGGTCTGTGTGGAAACTTTGACGGAGACTCGAACGATGACTTTGCCATGATGGACAATCCGTCGTTGTTCGCTGCGCGCTGGAAGACCTCACCGTCCTGTCCCGATTCACGCATACCGGACGATTACCAACCGTGCCGGGTTTCTAGTTTTAGTTTTTACCGCGCGATGCTACGCAGAGCGCGGCATTGCGACGGCTAGTCGTCCGTCCGTCTGTGTCGTTGAGGTATCGTGGTCAAGTAGGTTGGAATACTTCGAAAATAATTTCACAGCCGATTAGCCTAGGGTGTTCACTCTCTGAAGACCCCGTGAATTGTCTCCAATGGAATTATCCCGAAATTCCAGATGGAATAGGGGTAGGGCATGCAGCATTACTTATTTTTAGTTCACATGCACATCTGCCTTTACGCAGTGTATGTAAAAACAATCAAAGAGTCACAGTGGCGTAGCAATAGGTTGTGCAGGTTATGCAGTGCATAAGGGCTCCCAACCGCCTGGGCTGTAATTTTTTACGCCTCTGAAAATACAATATGAAACTGCTAAAAATCTTGAAATAGTGAAATACACACATCAGATGTACAATGTGCATTATTCAATGTACCAGCACTCTGTTCAGTTGCTATAACTGACACCACAGTCAACCAACGTCTGTGAAGTTGTAAACATTGAACAGTGAGGGTACCAGTCTGTCACATAAAAACGGAGTAGAGGCGACATTTGACAACATAATGATACAATAGTAAAGGATATGATGTACCAATGTCAATCTGTCGTGAACATCATGGTTACAGTTATTGTACTATCTCCCTTCTCCAGAGTCCAGAATGCATTAAATTTCACATTTCGAGGGACAAAATCGAAAATTATTTATGGTGCCCCAGAGCCTACCCCTACTGGAGAGGAGGATACTTCCTCCCCTCCCAGTCCCCAATCCCGTCTGTCGACGCCTCCATTCGGCCTTCGGCACTCGATTCCCCCACAATTTTAACAAGCTTACGCCTACGAATAGCTGTGACGTATTTCTCTACGCCTATTCTGTAGTGCGGTCTATGTTCATTTTGGCATACGCCTAGCCTATGTTTTGTTTCAGTTGGGGCCCACCAATAAAGGTGTGCACGAGGATCCCTAAATCCTAGCTACGCCACTGAAGAGTCATTGGGTATATAGGCAGAAACAAGCTGCATCGTGCATTTCCTTGCAATAGCATGGCTTTCTTGTTTCTGTTGAACTCTGGTATTGTGTCGAAACAGTTTGAAATATCCAAATATCGACAAAATTACTTAACTTCTCGTATCGCTATCATTCTAGTTTGCCCGTAACAGACGCGATTGCGAAACTCCGACATCCTCAGTTCGCGACTTTCAACTGACGTCTCACTGTATGTCGTTAATGATAGAAGATTCAGCCATAATTTCTGACGGAATTATGATGAAAATCATCAACACTCTATACAATATCCTTCGAGAACACTGTGTATTTGCTATGGTGCTTGTTGCTTGCTGTGAAGAGGTTAATGTCAGTTCGTTGAATGTGCAGAACATCTCGAGTTTACAGAAATGGGCCGAGACGTCCTGTGAGCTGATCAAGAACAGCGTCATGTTCGAGGAGTGTAGAGAGGTCGTCGGCAACGTCGACGAGTTCTACGCCAACTGCGTCTACGACTCCTGCAGGTTACACCACCACGCATACGAGTGATCATAGACGATAATACTGTGACTGATATTAAAACCCTTTGATGGCCACTATTTGCCATATGGGTACAGCTATAAAGCATCCTGTGCCAGACCAAGTTAAGCCGTCATTTGTAATTTTTGACATCCGGGCAATCTGACGCTGAGGGCTGTGCGTCAGAGTGCCCGGATGTCAAAGGCTTAACCCAGTCTGGCACAGGATGCTTTATAGCTGTACCCATATAGCAACAGTGGACGTCAAAGGGTTAACTATAGTTGCGTCATGCCTGTATCACACAGAGCCTACGGTGTCTACGGTCGGGCCCGTACGGTCAATGCGTACGGTCACTACGGCTAGCTCGTACGGTCACGCACGGTCTCCCTGTACGGTCGCCCTTACGGTCTCTGCGGTCAGTTGCTACGGACTCTACGGTGACGTACGGTCACCCAGAAAGGTACAAATAGAGTTGCCAGATAAAAAGCTTTAACGTCAGGCTCTTGAGGAAAATCATCTTCACAAGCAGAAAAGCATGGAGTTCAGTTGTATGGATTTTAGCTTCATGGATGCAGATGATTTAGAAATATTGGTGAAAATAACTGAAATAGACATAAAGCTCGGAGTTGGGGGAGAAGCAGAAAAAAAGCGAATCGGGAGAGGAGGAGAAGGATGAGGGTCCAATGGACCAGGGATTGGATTACGAGAACTTTATTTGGTCAGTACTAGAACCTGCTGTCTGAATTGAACAGAGAGGAGTTTACAGTTCCTTATCCACTGCCTCTTCCTGATTGTCCAGTGAAGGCAACGAAGGGATGTGTAGTTCAGAGTACCGGGTACTTACTTGAAATCTGCACTGAGCCTCCCAAACTGTCCAGGCTGGGCAGGCTCAAGGAGCTGACACCTGCCAGTCCTGGCGAGTTACATGGAGGGTCACTGGATCAGCCGGGGTGGTCGATGTTGAACCAGAGGCAGGAACAGGAGCAGAGGCTACGGTCTACTACGGTCAGCGCTACGGTGAGCCTGACCGTACGAAATTTTTGCTCAAGAGCAAAAAACCATTACGGTCAATACGGTCAGCACGGTCATGCTCCCGGTCAGCCTACGGTCGATACGGTCACCTGACCGTAGAAACCGTAAGGGCAGTGTGATACAAGCATCAAGCAGGTTTTTTTGTGTACTTAGTCACTGGATTTCTTCGGTCTGTCTACCTCTGAGTACTCGAAAAGTGATAGTTTTGTAACGATCGGCAAATCAATGGGCAGTAATTCTAAATTCACATGTAGGCTTTGTATGTACGACGCAGGTATGACGTGAACTGTCTTGTCTCATACTGTTGATTAACAGTGTTCATTTCTGTGTGTATCTCCCAAAATTTTATTGTCAGAAAATATAAGAACTGCGGTCGTTAAACCTAAGCAAACTTTTATTTAACTCTTGAGCCGTCTCGTAATTTCTATTGAATATCGGGAGTATGAAGACTCGATACCAACTCTGCACACGTGAACGTCCGGCTGTCTCGGTTTTCATGGCAACGACGCTAAACTTGCTGCTGAAACAACCGTGTTACCCACAGAACAATTCTATTTTTGGACGTTTTTGAAACTAGACGATAACCGATACACAAAGACAAAGCGTATTTATGCAGTTTTTTGAACACGACAAGCTAGACGAATTTATTGACATCGAATTGTGTGATCGATGTTTGCAGCTGCGAGGAAGGATCGGACTGCGAGTGTCTATGTACGGCCTTGTCGTCGTTCGCAAAAGAGTGCAACGCTTTCGGAATATTTGTCAAATGGCGCTCAAATCATCTCTGTCGTATGTCGTTTGTCGTGTGTTCAACATTGCAGAGATTTTCTTACACAAGAGTGTTTTAGTGCAAGAAAACGGCGACAGAATCTTTCTTCTGTGCGTGTTATCTTATAAACGGTATACGGTCGTTTCCCGGATGGTTACTTTCCCGGATGGTTTTTTTCCCGGAAAGACGTTTCCCGGGTGGTCATTTTCCCGGATGAGACGTTTCCCAGAAAGACTTCGTGAATGGTAGCCCTAATGTTTAATTGCAGTTGACACTGAAGTCTT
>Ga0056114_1001692_pt1 | contig 10418 bp, 4 predicted proteins | sample WorMetHERISLAND1_FD_77005 | JGI IMG/M metagenome (GOLD analysis project Ga0056114, IMG submission 77005) | Marine gutless worms symbiont microbial communities from Max Planck institute for Marine Microbiology, Germany - Olavius loisae HERON... ... | reverse complement strand
ATTCCACATATGCGCGTCTATAACTTTGGCGGTAGTGGACGTAACCTCACGAAATTTTACAACATGATGTGGCTCTTAGCTGGGGTGATAACGTGTACACTAATTTTACAAGGGGTGCCCCCTACAAAATTTGGGAGGGTAAAAAACGTCCAAAATTCAGCGCGATTTGTAACAACTTTTGACTTTGATCGCAAATATTTCCGGAAAGGATCAACATATCTAAAATCTTAAAACTTCTTCATCAAACACATTTCATCCCCTATTGCGCGAAAAAAACTTGGTGAACTTTGGTCCACTAACAAAAAAGTTATAGGCGCACATGTTGACCCACGCAACTGGACTTTTTCGGGAGACTATATTTCGGCCACTAGGAGGCGCTGGCCCCTGAAATTTTTACACGCCCTACTAGCCCCATAAATTGTATTTCCAGTCGGACTTGGGGCGCCGGGCGGCCTCATGTTGGGCTCTGCCCCATATTTCTAGTTGATTTTGTTCTGTCGGCAAAAAAAGATTTTAAATTAAAATATGTTATGTACATATATTCAATAAATGCCATTATTGCTGCAGTTGTAAGTGACAGTCAACTGTATATTTGTAGGAAGAAGTCTCTGGGCAGCAGCATTTAATGCCAAAAAGTGTGCAAATCGAACATGCCAGACACAGTTTGGGTTGTTTGAACAATCTCAGAGCTGCCGCAGGTTGTTTGTTATATGCAACAGTCTTAGCTTTGATTGAGAAAGCTTCATTGTAGATAGATAATATTACACATTTTTCATTGCATTGTTATCGAGTACAATTGCAGTTTATGTCGTAATTATATTAATTAATACTTTGAGAAGTTGTCTACACAGAAGTTGTCTATTATGTATACAGTGGAAAGTAAAGTAGGCCAAATAGCATGGAATAGAGTGGTGATATATTGTGTTACTGTTGTCAAGTTAGTGTTGCCTGAGCATTGTTATGGTTTCACCTGTGTGAAACCACCACATTTGAACAGCAAACACAGACTTGTTGTATTTTTGCTATGATCAGATTCATACAAGTCTGTGAGTCAGTTGCAAATGTTACAAATGAATGTGTGATCACAGCGATTTCACTGTCGCCTCCCATCCGTCTGTCTGTCCCGTGATTCATTTGACATCAGAATGCTGTTGAAATTTCAAATTTATTGAGACATAATGCAGGACGTGAGTAACTGGAACTCTGACAGCTTCTATGACTGAATAGCTAACAGGTGCAAATTTGGAAAGAATTGTTTGCTGTAACTAATTAAATGTAATCATAAATGTGGAATTTTGTGAGTATGTAATCTGTAATTATCGAGTATATCCGTGTGTCTCAGTGGCCACCTGGTCATCCACCAACTTGTTGATAAAATTGTTTATATTGTACAGGTGTGGTGGCTTATTTTGCAAACAGTGTGCATCATATGAACGCCGAATAAACAGTAACGGTAACTTTGATCCATCAGGCAGACTATTTAAGGTTTGACATTTGTCGTAAATAACATTCATATGCAACGTCTAATGTTGTGTTACTGGTTGCTTTTAGAATGCCAGTTTTATAATACATTAAGTTTTTTATTGTAGTGTCAGTTGTTTAATTTAGGATTAGCCGTTAAACTGCCAGAATGACAAATATAGCTCCATTTTTTTTCATTTTGCAGGTGACGTGAAGCAATTTTGTTGTTTAAGTTTGATTGAATGTAGTGATATTTTTTAGGCAAATCTGATTAGCTGAATTCAGTATTGAATACAGTAACAATTAATAACAAAACAGAACACATTACAAACCACAGACAAAAAACTGTAAACAGCAGTTAGTTTTAGATCAGTCCTGTTGATTTAATAATTGAAAGAGTGACATGTGATTATTATTGCATATTGCCAGATGATGGCATAGATATGGGACATGCAACATAGAGAGGTAGTGATGAGGTTTGTAACTAGAGGAAGTAACAGAAAGATGGCGGAAGATGGAGTATAGAGCTGAACACTTTGTTGCTGATCTGTTCTTTACACTGTGTAACTTTGTACAACAATGTTAACTGATTGAAGCCAGATATGACTATGCAAAGCATGTGTCTAGGTGTGTGAGACATGTTATGGAGTCAGTCGTCAGTCGTTGGGTGTCACAGTCAGCCATCTCAGTTCGTTTATGCATCTGCGTAGTCAGTGGCAGGCGGCTCGACACCATTCATTGATGAGGAACAGTACTGCGCGGAGGTGAATACAGTTGATTCACTTGAATGTTGCTTCTGTTTATTCAGCAGCTGTGTGCTTGTAATCACTGTTTAATGATACAAGAACATAAAGTGCCACTGTGCATTAGGGCTGTACCGAAGAGCAGATTTTATTATTCGGCCGAATAAGAATAACTGGAACTACCATTCGGCTGAATACGAATAGAATACGATACACAACTCAGCAATATTCGATAAATACATCTTAGTTCTAACTAATGTCATAAATAATTCATATTTGCCTTAAGAAAAAACCAAGCCTTCAACATTTTTGGTCATCAGACATGTACTTTTGTCCAAGCATACTAGTCTGTGTGATCTATTGACTACTTGATACCTGTGGGCCACTGTCTGCCATGGACAGCGATACAAAGAGTAACTGTTTAGAATGTATGGCTCACGGGAGAGTTTGCTTTTGAGGCTTTGTGCAGGAGAAAGCGAGCAGCGGCCACATGGCGACTATTATTCGTATTTGGTGTATTTTTTGCATAACTATTCAGCCGAATACGAATACACTATTTGGCCTACTATTCGGACTGAATAGAATACGAATAGTAAAATAAGTCTTTCCCTAGCCTCATAGGGCGGCTCTGAACTCTGTTTAATTAGCCATCATTTTGATACCAGCCATAGCTACAAAACCATGGATGGATATGAAGCTATTGCATCTTGTGGTATGCCTGTTTACTCAAAAACTTTTTTGTTGGTACTTACTAACCAACGATGGCACGCTGAGTTGGCGTTGATACTCGGTAGCCTTGAGATTTGAACCCATGACTTTTCATTCTGCAAGTCCGGCACTTTACCACACTGCCACCTGTGCACCTGCTGCCAGCTTTCTTAAGCACAGGCCAGTGGTGTACACTGCAGGCGAGCAATTGACCTCTAGCTAAGCAATCATAGCTCTTCGTAAATGATATTCAAGTTGTGAATACTCCTCGTAATGTTGGTGTGTTGTTGAATTGCAGTCTGAACTTTGAGACAGAATGCCAAAGGTTGTGTGATGGCTTCACTGCCAGTTTACAGAACCTGAGAATCGGCGAAACCATCTCTGACATGTTTGGAGTGGCCAAGCCTGAGTGGGAAAAGTCGCCTGGTTTAGTGGTAAATGAAGCTATCGTAGCTATTCTTATGTTATTTTTCTTAAGAATGATCTGCAGTGCCTTTATTCCGAGGCTCTGTGTACTTATGCCTTCATTCTGAAGCTCTTTGCATTTGTCTGTTACTGAATTAAAGGGGCACCGCACTGTTTGTTTTAGTTTCTGGCTACGTGTGCTAGATTAAGCTGTATACTCAGCTTTCGAGTCCACGTTAAACTCTTGTATCGTATCGTATCGTATCGTCTGTCATTGTGTATCACAGTGTTGTTACTGTTGACCGTGACCTTGGTCCTTATCTTAAGCTCTTTCTTAGCATCACGGATAAGTTCTTGCCTTGTTAGCAGTGCTACGTACACGTGTATATGAGTCTTCTCTGAATAGTGTGACGTTAATATCTTTGACCTGTTTTGACAGAACTTGGACATTAGATTTTCACCAACCCATAGTTGTCTGCATTACAGTGGGTCACTTTACTTTTTGACTGAGACCGTGGCTGAGTCTTTTGGCTGAACCTAAAACCATGTTAAGCCGAAGATGAGCCAAAAAGTGAAGTCAAATTTTTCGTTTGGTCTCAGCCGCGGCTCAGTCCGAACTTTGGTCTGAGCCTTTTGGCTCGGCCCAAAGTTCGGACTGCGCCCCGGCTGAGACCAAACTTAATCTGAACTTACAGGCTTAGTCCACTTGGAGCTTAACTTCGGCTGAGCCGAAAACTACTTCACTTTTTGGATTAGACCGAACACTGCTAACGTAAACATTCGAACGCCGTGAAACGCCGATGCCATTAATGGACGAGTTAAGATTAACGGGCGCTACTGTATTGTGCGTGATTTTAGTTCTTTAGAACACCATCTAATATTGAAAAAGTAACTAGAAAATTTGTGTCAGCGTGTTAGCGTAACTTTAATTTGAGCGCTCAGATTAGTGTTTGGTCTCAGCCAAAATGCTCAGCCACGGTCTCAGCCAAAAAGTAAAGTGACCCAGTGTTGTTGGTGTAACAGGCTAACAGTATTTTTGCCAGCTTGTAACTAGTGCTGGGCAGAAAACTAAAAAACTGAGTTTAAAGCAACAGCAGCTGCAGTCACGGTCGTGAATTGGTGTGCTGTATAAATAGCAATGTACATAGCACTTACAATATGTTCGCAAAACAATGACGCACCTCGACCTTGTAATTCTTAAGTAGTAGAATCATTGAACTTTTACTATAATTGTTTTAATAGGAATTGCACATTGTGTCCAATCTCACGTTGTTTCTATCACTGTGGTGACCAACAACTACTAGCTAGTACAAATCTGGATTGTGGCCATTAAAACAGTTGTGTATGTTTAATATTAAAGTTAAATCATTTCTAATTAGTTAATTAATCTTTCTGTTTCTGAGTGAATCTGCACATGTTATTGTGCAAAATTTTTTTATTTATTTCGATTTTTCACATGGTTCTCACTGTAATGGCTTGTTGTTCTGTCGTTGCTGCAGTACAGCAAACTGGCAGACCGGTGTTATGGGTGCCAGCTGCAGTTTGGGTTCCTCAGCCTTCAGCGTCGTCACAACTGCGTCATTTGTGGCGCGCTCGTCTGTGAAAAGTGTTCTAGTCGAGATCTCGTTGTCTATGTTCCAGATGAAGATGACGGCATGAAAACGTCAGCTGCCGTAGCCAAGTTGGCAGTTATCAGAATTGTCGGAGTATGTGCCAACTGAATGTTTCTGTTCATGATAACTCAAGTTAGGAAGTGCAAACGTTTAATGTAGGTCCTTCTGTTTCCATGAAAATGAAAATACGATATGATACATTATGATATGATAGAAGCGTTAAACGCGGACTGAAAAGCTGAGTGTGACCAGCTTAATCTAGCATTGATTGAGCATGGTTTAACGTCTCCACCAACACAGTATAGGTTATCTGGGAGACGGTTTTACAGGTCAAAAGACCCAACCAACAGTATCAAAGTACTGAAGGAATTAAAATACACACCTAACACTTAATGTAGCACACGTAACCAGAGAAAAATATAAAAACGAGGAAACTGAAACAGAAACAAACAGAACTGTGGTGTAAAATATCCGTTGATAATTAAAACTGATTGCCAGATTGATTGGAATGATTAATGCATTTTTCATGGGTGTTTATAACTTTATGCACTTATGCAATTATGTCTATGCCACTGGGAATATGTTCACCTATGTATAGTCGAGAGCGTCTATATGTATGTATGTGTTGCTAGTGTCCAGAGAAGGAGCCGATCTACTGCCGTTATTTACGAGTGTGTGAGGAATGCAACGAGCGCGTACAGTGTCGGCAAATTGCAGAGCACAAGGCAGCAATATCTCAAGCAGTCACCGACGAACTCAACCAGACGTGGACGTCACTGGATCAAGTTAATCAGAAGCTGCATCAGTTGCAAATGAAGATTGACGAAAATCTGCCAAAAGTAATATACAATGCGTGTAGTTAATTGTTTTTTGTTGTGGTTTGTCATAAGTGAATTGCAGGCAATGACAGGTAGTTACGGTAATTAAGACAACAACCATTATTTTACGGCCATTTTCCAGTACCAGCAAGGCGTGCTGATACGAGATTTGATGAATAAATGGAGTCTCTTATTGTGATCACTGTCATTCTGGTTATCCTGTATTAGTCCACTCCATTTTCTGCACAGCAGTGCATATTCCATTAAACTGTATTTAACTACAAAATTCTGTTTACAGTCAGCACATGACGGCATGACGCTGTTGTGTGAGTGATGAACGTTTGGCCTATGAAACAGAGTTTCCACTGATTCTGTGGAATGATAACACTGGAAAAGTACGCTCAGCAACTCTGTATATTGCCTGTATTTAACTGTCCACTGTCCGGCAGCACTTAGTGGCTGGCCATTATACAGACTCCTGATAAATAAAAACTAAATATGTTATGTTATAAGCTGTCATATGTTACATTAATTTTAGTAACTTTGCTGTACATGTGTTGTTTTCTATCGTTAACTAGTTTAGATGTTATTCTGATTTAACTTGCCTGGTTGGTTAGTGAGTTTAGCATTATCTATTTATTTACTTGTTGTGTTGTTGCCAGTATCGTGAACTGTTGGAGTTACTTGACGTCGGAACTCGCCAGTTGTCTGCGTGCCCAAAGCAGAACAACAACATGCGGATTTTAGCCAAGTCTCAGGTGATAACGAATAGGTTTTCTTAAACTGCAAAACCGAACATTTTACGTTATACTGTTTGTGTAACAGTTCTCTAGAAATGTGTGCTATTTTGTGCAGTTTCTAAAATTCGTCTATGGCAGTTTTTTGATTCGGGTTAACATACTCGTGCACTGTGATTCAGATCAGTAATTTAACAGTAATTCAGTTTGCTGTTTTTGTCTGTGCTTCAGGGAGATTTGTCGGATCATTTTGCTACATTTATTACAACTATTAGCAGCGTCAAACAACTGAAGCCTTCAACAAGTGGGCAGATGAAGATCCTTCGCAACATCATATTGGTGAGCACAGGGTGGTCATAAAATGAAATATTTGTGGTATGTTCTTCTCCTCAATTGCATCCCAACTGTATAATGCTCCACTGTTCACTGTTTGTAATTAACTTGTAACTTTATTTAAGAAACTTTGTTTGCATTTATTGAAATCATTTAATTGACACCAGTGAACTCCAACACTTTCCACCTTGACTTGGAGGACCATGCATGTATGTTGTCAGCTCTTAGACATGTGAGGAATTACTATGGATACACAGACATATAACTAACTGTTAGGTAGAAGTGTGTGCTATGTTAAATGCATGTGCTATGGACCAAACTGCATAGTATATAACTATTTCGTGTTGTTTATGACTTCAGAGTAAAGTTGAATATTACCATGAACATATGGCAGAGTTTCGTTTACTTCAACGCCAGCTGGAGTCAGTTGTTCCACCTGAAAGTCTCGTCATTATCCAGAATTGTGTCGATAAACACGTGCGTATTTCAGTGTTGTTGATTAAGTAATTTAAGTAATTTGTTACATATTGCTTTAAATAGTTTGTTTGCATTATATAGCACATCTCTAATGGAAGCCACATGATCTGACAACTCTTGTAATGGCTTTAGTCAGTCATGGTTCAGGTTGTATTGTGTCATATTTACTTTTACCCGCATGATACTATACACAAGCACAGTATTTGCTCTCGAGAGGTATAGGCACATCGTAATCCAGTATTGTATCGAAACAGCTTAACTCGTCATTGAAATTCTGTCTCCACCTGATAGCCTCAACATCTAGTTTTCTGTTAGGAAGGAATGTACAGACTGATGATGTGAGATGGACAACCAAGCAACCTTTCAGCTATTGCCCAAGCATGGCATTTCTGCCTGTTTGGCCATATTGTGCGAATGCCAGACGAAACAGATGCCAAGATCTTAACAGTTTACCCCTTGGAGAACTAGGAGACCACCAGGATGCCCTCGTACTACGTGGATGAAGACTATGCAGCAGGACCTGAAATCCAATAACCTGTCCCTGAATGAAGCAATTGACATGGTTTTGGTCCTAGTCTACTCTGGATACTGATGTATCTATTTGGTGCTATGCACTCCTGGTGGCGCATGCTAGAAATGAATCAATGCTGTAACAATTACATCTGTACTGTATTTGATTTGCTTGTGTAGGCAATCAACAGTTGCTATATTTCAGTAAAGCAGCTGATATTTGAAGTGATACACATCTGTCAGAAGCATCAGCTTGAAGAAACACTTGTGTCAAGTCTCCTACCACTTGAAGAGGTGATACAGCCCGAGTGCCGTCGACTATTATTTGAATAATGTGTTTGACTATAGCATAAGCTTTTTGGCACAAGTTTTTTTCAACAAAAGCTCTGTGATACGACACAGTACGATAGTTTAACATGTGCTAAAAAGCTGGGATGTTCAGTTTATTGTACAACGTGTGACTAAAAAAAAATAAAATACAAAGATAAAACAAACAGAAAAGCTGATGAGCAGCAAGTCTAGTCAGAGGCCAGTTGTGTAAGATGCCCTCCCCTGAAAAGCCAGCAGACTATGGAGGTAGAGATTTGTGGAACAGATGGGTTTCTATAAAAGCTATTAGTGTGATTTGTAGAAATTTGATCTTTGTTGACACTGTAGGCTACCAGACAGGATCTGCAGTCGTGTGTCGATGGTTCATGGGAAGAGCACGTACAAACTGTTGAAGAACTGTTGCGATATCAACTGGCGCAGCACAGACTAGTTCATGTGTCTGCAGCTTCCGATAAAAGTTTTGTTGTGCCATTTACAGTTCAGCAAATTCAGTCGATTTTAGAAAAAGTTCAGTTACAGCTGGTGACGAAAACGTCAGATGGTAAGTTTCAGGCAACAAAGTCGTTGCTGTTGCAACTCACTGCTAGTGGCAGACTTAGCTAACTAAAGTGATGGTAGTTTTAGTGGTTGAGCAAAAATTGAATTTTCAACAGAGCGTTGTATATTTTGTATTGTTTGTAACTTTAAAATGCCACTTTGTACCTGACGTCTGAAACAAACTAGATACCTCCTATTTTTGTCACAAGTGGTTGCCAATTTTACAGTCACACTGAGTAAATAAAACAGCTTTTAGTTCTGTGTGATGTCAAATATATACATGACGGCACTCTTAACAGGGTAACTGCTGTTACAACTGACTGAAGTTGAAAAAGTAATCAACAGTACACTGCAGACCGTTATTAGTACTGACTGTTGCTATCTGTGGTAATTTTCAATTGATATTGTTGCCGTGTTTTTATATTTATGACTAGGGCTGTAAGAGCATCACCGTGAAAAATTGGCAAAATCAGTTTGCAAAGCAGCAGCCTAATTTTGAATTTTAGTTTCAATCCCATATCTTAAGGATCAAAATGAAAACAAAAACAAAAGTTTTTTGTCAAACAGTAACATTAAACCAGACAACTAGACAAAATCACTACCTTGTCACTCAGATGGGAGACAAGGAAAGAGTGGCAGAATTTTTCGCATAACATAGAACTTCCACATGGATCACTGATAATCAACATTGTGACACAGAATCATGGCAGTGATGTAAAATTACGAAATATGAACAAAATCACAGTATTTGTGGCAATCGTGAATTTGTGATTTTCTTACAGCCCCATCGAGGACTATTTTGTTGATGTTCTGTGTTGATATTTATAGTACTGTTGTTAACTGGCAATCTCACCATTGCACTATTTGTATTGACAGTGAAATTAGTTTGCTATTGTTACTTTCCTGTGATAAATATTGCTATTTTGTTGATTGTCAGTTACTGACTAAGCAATACTAACAGTACGAGTTTGCTTCTTTTGCACTTATGAAGTGACTGGTAGAATGAATAGACCGTATCCTGAATAACTTATAAATGTTCTGGCTTCTGTGTTCCTGCATGGCATTTATGCATGGCTTATAATTGAAAATATTTTCATATCTATGGTTTTTCCCATGCTGCACTATAACAACAACAATAACAATAATCACGTCAAAAGTTGCTCCATGGCTCTATTACTTGAAACAGTTGAAACACACTGGGCTACCTGCGGATGACTTACTGTATTTTTATTTGACGGTAATAAGACTTGTCCTACGCGGCCTATTTTAGGGTGTATTATTACACAAAGTGTGCATTATTCAAGGCCAGTTGTGCAACATTAAAAAGGAACATGCGCAACATTAAATTTGTAGGTTAGGAGTCGATCAGGGAGCAGCAGCTGAATGCTTATTAATAGCCTAGTGCGATTGGGTCAGTATTTATTCACTTCCAGCGTTTACTCCTTATTTCAGAATCCATGATGGCTATGTCGACCTACCGTAAATCCCCGGATAGAAGCCCCCGGCTTCTATCAGCACAATTTGCCTTGACCCCCGGCCTGTATTCGGGACCCGGCTTTTATCGGAACATGTAGAAGGCGTTAATTTTAGGATACCGTATTGTACATAATGTGTTATCATGGCAGCTATTGCATAAGGCTATCGTTGCTTGGAATACCGTAACTGTTTCATAAAAATATTTCACTTTTATACCTTATTACAGTAATACTCTGCCTGCCTCACTACTGATTGACCAAAGGAATATAT
>Ga0056114_1001691_pt1 | contig 10418 bp, 5 predicted proteins | sample WorMetHERISLAND1_FD_77005 | JGI IMG/M metagenome (GOLD analysis project Ga0056114, IMG submission 77005) | Marine gutless worms symbiont microbial communities from Max Planck institute for Marine Microbiology, Germany - Olavius loisae HERON... ... | reverse complement strand
TGGTTTGCATATGTATTCTATATAGACGACATATGACAATCGGCAGATGGATGCTATATGGTGTCCATCTGGTGTCCATCTGCCCGTTGCCATATGTCGTCCATATGGAAAACATATGCAAACAATATGGATATGTCATATGGAAACCAGATGGGGTGTCGGGTGCAAACCACATCAAATACCATATGATTCCCATATGACATTCACATATGTGCTGCATATGGGCGTCATATGACAATGCTATTGGGGCATTTCTGACTCATACAACCTTTCCTTCCTCAAAAATGGGGGTCCCAAATGCACCCCCAGGACTAACTTCGGGACGCATGCTGCCACCTGGCGAATATAATAAAAGATATCGACAAGATTGCTTTTGTATATGAGCGATGTCGCCTTTTGCCAAATTACTTTGGCCCTTTTGTCGTTTCTAATGACTCACTGTTATACAGGGTGGGCTAAAAAATGGCACAGTCCGTGTTGAACACCTTAACTTTGTCAAATATTAACCGATTTTCAAAATTCTTTCACTGTCAGAATCAGGAGAAAATTTGTAATAACACTATCACTGGACCCGCCCTGTAGTTTTTGTTCGTATTTGTCAGTATTTAGTGTAATTAGGCTGATTTTGTTCTCGAGGCCCCCATAAGTTATAGACGTTTTGTCTATTCTGGCTTCCCGACACTGTATGTCATTTGCATGTTTTGACTGTGTTAATAGTATAGGCATGTCCGGTTTGGCGACTTGTCACAATCCGGTTACGGCCGGCCCTGTATACGCTACCGGAAGCAATAATTATGACGTAACACTTTAAGTGTAAATAGAGTTTAAAAGTATATTTTACTAACACTCTGCAGACTACGTTTACCAACTTCTCACATTGATATAATAACAGCATTATGTGCTTTGTAATAATGAAACATTGTAACTCGTTGATGTACGGCAGTTAGATCATTCTCCGCGAAATAAGCGTCAAACCATTTGTTTCTGGTTCCTGTTTCGGCCGGATAGTTATCCTTATTCAAAACGGTTCTATCTGATTCCGGCCGGATTTCAAAAACCGGAATAGCGTACTGTACACCCCTATATAGGCCTAATTAACTGACTCCACCGCCAACATTCTGCGCTACGTACATTCATACCGCTGCTCTGTGGAGAACTGATACTACTAATAGTCGTTCACTTTGTAGCGAGAAATTTTGCAATCCAATTTACTAACACGACGTGCAACATTGCGTTCATTTCAATCCATTGTAGGAGATTCGAACTGGTTCTCCATAAAGTGACGACATGATTTGATCAGCTCGCGTTAATTGATTCCATTCGCTGAATTGTAATCGTAGTAGTAGGCCTAACACCATTATTTTACTTGTTTCTGTGATGAAGACAACCGTGCAGATTCATCGTATTTTTGACAACTCACCGCAGAGCGGCGACTGTTTAATGTCAATGTATCGTTGTTTAATTACCGAGTTGTTTTAAGTTTCGTTTGACCAAAATATAACTGTACAGAACTGTGATATTAATTAAACGTTTTCACTACACAAACTAAATTTACACACTATGGTGTTCTATGCACTTTACCCACCCTTGCGAGATTGTTTCTCATTCTGAGTATAGGCCTACTACGAACCACATAGTAGGCATCGGGGGTGTCTATGCCCTAAGACCTTGGAGCAAGATCCCCCTGCCGCTGTCCCTTTCCCCAACCCTCCTGTTCGCTCCCGTCACTCTAGCCCCTCCCCTGTCCTTTCTCTCCGTTCCCGTCCCTAAAGGTAGGAACCCTGTAATCCCTTATTCCCATCCTCCCTTTCCATTGCTCGCCCCTGTAAGCAGGCAGGGGTCCGGGGTTTATCCTCGGGAAAATTTTTTGAAATCTTGATGGCTGCGGGCGAAATTTGATGCTTTCAACTGAATGATGTTTTTGTTCGAGTGATAAAAACTTGACCATCTTCTCAGTCTTTAATGCCAACCGAAAGCTCATTGACTGATCGCAGAAAGATTCCAGAAGAATGGACGTGACACGGGGTTTATAATGGTAATGAGTTCGGTCTATCACAGTCCTAGTCAAATAATTTGCGCTGTTTTGGATGTGTGACTTGGTCCACCTTGTACACGGTGTTATAAACTGATAAGTCTTTTTATATTTAACCCTTTGACACCCACTGTTGCCATATGGATATAGATAAAAAGCATCCTGTGCCAGACCGGACTATTGGGACTAAGCCGTCATTTGTAATTTTTGACACCTGGGCACTCTGACGCTCAGCCCCATGCGTCAGAGTGCCTCGATGTCAAAAATTACAAATGACGGCTTGACCCGTTCTAGTACAGGATAATTAACCCATATGGCAACAGTGGGTGTCAAAAAGATAATTCAGGCAAGATGCACAGACGTACTGGTCAGTATGACATTTGCACGATGCTGTCTATAGATGTTTGTCTGACAAGGAGACTGGAGTGAGTAAGCAATCAAGCACAGCCATTGATCAACAAGTTCCATCACAGTAAACAGTCTATGCATCACATAAACTACGGACCATCAAACTCGAAAACTTATTAACACACTGTAAGCATTACTAACACAATGAATTATATTACCAGCATAAGCAGCGTTATTATGTAACCATACAAATACAACCATACAGAGTTTCGCCTTGATTACGTTGTGTGGTTAGTTTACAGATGCAGCGGTGGTCTCGGTAGCCCTACTGGTAAAGCGTCGGACTAACAATCGGAAGGTTGTGGGTCATGCCGGCTAACGTAGGGTGTATCACAGTGTTGAGAGGTAACGGCCTGGGGTAAACTGCCCGCTGTGGCCGGCCACCACTCCTTCCAAGCTGTAAGAAGTTGGAGTTTAAGACTGTCAGCGTTGGTGGACTCGGATCTGGCATGGGTAAATGGTAAGAGTGCTAGATAAAGCTGATGCTATGCTGATGCTTTCAGGCATTCTATAATATCAGGAGCCATTTACCAATTATACCATTTTACCATAAATGTTTCTTGAAGCCAGATTTCATGATTAACAGCCTAACAGGCTGTTGATTGAGCAGGGTTTAACGTCTCCACCAACACAGAACAGGTTATCTGGGAGAAAGTTTTACAGATTAACAGGCAGATATATATAATTTGCTTATATAACCAGGAGCATCAACAGCAAATTCATATACATAAACGTTGTTCCAAAACTGTCAAAAACAACCCATATTTTGGGCTAAAACAGCAAGGCTACCACATTACACCCATCATATATTTTATAACACCAACCCCAAAAGGATCTATCTATCATATGCTTCAAGATCCTTCAAGACTGAAATGCTGAGTAACTGTTTGCACTCAACACACAAAATATTGTAAACCTCATTGCGCAAAAACTGTAGCAGCTTGTCTATAAATAGAAAGAAGCAATGAGAGATTTTCAAAATGGGAAATAAACAATAAATATCATATGTAGTAGAGATCGTACAAACATGCACACTGTGGTCAGAGAGAAGTGTCCAATATTGTCATTCACTGAAGCAAAACTTACAACCAACTAGCAACAAGCCACAGCACAAGGCTCACAGTCACTGTACAACGAATAACATCACTTACAAATATATTAGCAATGTCAGCAACATTCAATTATACTCTACTACATCTAAACTGTGTATACATTATCATATCACTTACGCTTCACAAACATAAAATTGTGGTTTTAGTCAGGGCAAAACCGACCCGAACCAAAATCATGTCTATCACTGTCACAATAACAAGAATTTTAAAAAAATGGTTTCGGGCAAAACTAACCCCAACCGACACTGTTTATGGCAAAGGTTTTCACTTTTTTCCGTCAATATAACTAAAACTGTGATATTGACAATCACAGCACTAGACTACAAAATTCAGCAGCCGTCTTTGAAGATTTCTCAGCCAATAGTTTCGCAGTTCCCCTCTCGGCAGGTAAATGGCCTGACAAACTTAGTAGCGAAGAGTAATTATTCGTCCGATGTCTTACTCTACAGGACCATCATCCCATACTGCCAAACCGACTGTTGCTTTTCAATATTTATTTTATTGCTTAGAATTTGTTGTATAACCATAATAATAAAGTGCCAACAAAATTGTATGCCAAACGGTGCAGTCAAGGCAATGTATTAATTAGCCTATCATTCAAACGTCTGTTCACAACCTAATGCAACGATGGTCAGCAGACTAAGGTTGAATATCTATAATGAACCAGTCAGACATCTTTTTAAGTAGTTCGTGCCTGTCAAAGCTGTCACTGTAAGTAAGTAAGAGACTTTCTATAGCGCACAAAGATCATGGAGTCAATGGACGCAGGAGTCTCAAAATGTTAATAAATCAAACAAAAACGTTTTTAAAGCTCGATGGAATTGCAGTACAGTAAGATCTGATCAGGGAGGTCAAATGAGAGTAACAAAGACGTCGAAAATGCCGGAGATCAGGGAGTGAACACTATCAATGGAGCGAGGAAGAAGTTCCAGACAGAGTGAACCGCACGACCCAGTAACACAAGAGATCGCCAACGACCGCTGTCCGCTTCCTCATCGATCTCACACGATTGGTCAACGCACTGTATGCTCTCAAGCCTCAGCTCAACTCCAGAGCCCCATTTGTCAGAACTCAACACTGCTCCAAACGTGACCTCGGATTCCGGCTGGATGAGGTTGGCAATATCGCGGAACCAGTTCACTGCAACGATGGTGACGGAGCCACTTCCCGGAACACCGATAGTCAACCGGTAGGTGAAGCGATCGAGATCTCGGAGATGGCATGGACGACCCAGTTGCTTGTTCAACGTACAAGCTTCAAAGTCTTCCGGTTCCGCAATCGTGGAACAATCCTCCGGATAGCTGTCACCGTAAGCGCAACGAAGCCAGTTGGAAAATGGATACGGAAGCCAGGCTGCGAAAGCTTCGGCCGGGTTTTCGACAAGAGTGACTGACCACTGCGTCACCACCCCGGATGCAGTTATGCGAGCTCCTGTAAACTTGGAACATGAGATCATAGAGGATTCTGGGGACAAACAGTATCGGTGATAGCTCTCCCACGACAAAACTCCAACACTGCTGTCATCTACCGCTACTCTTGGTGGTGGCTGAAAGACATAAGCGAGTGGGACACAGGAAGCAATAACAATAACCAGAATCATTCCAGCTCGAGAGAGCGGCGATTTGCCGTAAAGGCTAAACCAAGAACCTATCCGAAACCCTTTGCGTGACCACCAAGCATAGACGCTCGCACCTATCACGAGTAAGACGGTTGTCAGAACCTTCAGCAGCGAAGAAAAGGATGTGACGCTGCGGAAAAGGTAGATGCCGTAACCGATCACCAGGAACGGAACCAGCGGCAAAACGAAGATCAAGCCGACCCAACCGACCAGAGCTCGAGCAAGACCGAACCAAGTGGATCTGGTAAAGAAGGCAACCGAAAGGCGCCACCAGAAGAAGCAAACCAGATGAGGAACAAGAACCTGGTAGGTGCCTTGCCATGATTTACGAGCCGCCATTTTCACAAAAATCAGAGATATAACGAGAAACGCCAAGGACGGGAGTCCAAGCCTGACGCAGAGACCATGGACTGGCAATTCAACGGTATACCCAGGTCCGAAAAGATACCAGATGATACTGTAGATAATGGGAATCTGTGGAAGGCTCTCAATCACTGAAGGAACCATGATAGAAGTGAAGTCGATAGTTATAGACGCAAGAGCAAAGATGTCGTAGTGGTTACTGAGGGCAAGAAAACATATGAATGATGTCGCTACGGACAGGACTCCGAACTCCGGGCACAGCAGCCATCCGCTGTCGGCAACGGTGAGTGAAGCAATGCAGAGCGGTAGAGTAAGAAAGAACGTTGCGTACGGTTTCATGGAGTTCCACATGTACATCGACGCGGCGGTGTGCTCGTCAAATGTCGCAAACCGTGACAGCATGGAGGCAATTGTGCGGACATCACCAAGCCGGCGTCGAGCCTGCAGCATCTGCGCCGTCACCACAATCAGCACGGCGAATGAGATATAGAAGGTTAACAGAGGCAGCAACCAGAGAACAGCTTCCACGGAGATTGCACTGTAGATTAGCAACGCCACAAGGGTGTATATCTGGTTAATTGGTATCAGCGAACGCAACCAAAGGGCACCCTGTGTTCCGGCAGTTTCAATTGTTGCCTCTAACATCCATGCCGCTGTCTTTCCAGGGTAGTGCCTCAGCTGAACAGTGACACACAACCACACAAATATTTGCCGTTCCTCGGATAAAAAAACTGGAATATTCGCAATATGATTTTTAATGTCTACAAAAAATCTAATTATGCCTAGAAATATTTTCAGCACCATTACCAATTCATACTTACAAGTTGGATTTGTGATGACATCATAATACTGTATCCGGTAACAGGTTTTAACTGTCGCAAATTTTGAGTTAGATTTTCACGCTGATTGCTTTTGTAGTTTCTGAGATACTTGAAATATCGTCTTGCAGCGTTTTGGCATGATTTCGCCTGACTATGCCCACATGCAGATTATGTGATTATGCGTACGTCATTATTATGTGAACAGCAGGTAAGTGGTGAACATAAATCACACACAGTAATTTTACGACTCGGTGTTTTCCATTCACTATGCAACTTTCATCCAGGCTAAAATGACGTTAAGGGAAGTTTACTCTTGAGATCGCACTGTATTGTGTGATTTGGGCGAAAAAGGTCCATTTTTGGATCCAAAAATAACAGGTGTGGGGTCAAACAGGGGCCAGATGTGCAGATAGATCTGTGAAATCCCAAGAACACTGTTTTCAGCTATTTTGAATATTCATATTTTTTTCGTCTGGCTGACCTGTGGGGTGATAGAGAAAAAATAATCACTAAAAAGTCACAAAATCACCATACATTTCACATACGATACGATATATTAGAAGAGTTTAACATGGACTCAAAAGCTGTGTGTGATCAGCTAATCTAGCACACAAAACTAGTGAGTTTGTTGACAATATCATTCGTTAGTTAATATCAGGGTTAAAAAGCAGTGGTAAATTCTTAATGGAAAGTGGAAACCCATCTCAAAACTACAGGGTGTTGCTTGCCATATGGGATCACACAATGTTACTTGCCACCCGACACAAGTGAACGCACCTCACCTTAACCCCAGCCGGTGAAGGCTGGTACTCGTTTTACCTACCCCAGAGGGATGGAAGGCTGAGTTGACCTAGGTGCCTGATAATGCCCAGACCCAGAATTGAATCCATGACCGCTAGGTCAGACATCTGACGCCCTAACCGCTGCGCCACTGAGACACCCAAGGGTTCCCAGGGAACCCTGGTTCCCACTGTACTCATAAAATAAAATTCAAGGACTTTCAAGCACTCCCGACAGTAATTTTCAAGCACTAAATGTCGACATCAGTTCATATTATGAGTCATAATATGTCATAATTTATGACATATCACAAACTGTAAAACTGAATGCAATCAAGTTGAAACCACATTAAAATACTGCCAACATGATAATTTACAGATGACATATGGAGCACTGTTTGTCAGGTTGAGTAGGCAGCATACCGGCAACAAAGATGTCCACGAACACAGTCACAGATTGGCGACAGGAGTTTCTCTGTAGCCGGACCGCGGCTATGGAAACAACCTACCGACAGAGATCCGGAGGAGAGGCACTACGTTCGAACATTATAGACGATTACTTAATGCGTTTTTGTTCGTTTAGGCTGCGGCGCATTGTGACTTTTACTTAAGTGTGCCAGATATAAGCACTCTCACTCACTCACTAGTTACACTGAAACTGTTACTGTCAATCTAAAAAAAATCCTGGACTTTCAAGGACCTAGAAACTCAAATTCAAGGACTTTCAAGGACCAATCCTGTTTTCAAGTACTTTCAAGGCCTTGAATTAGAGACCAATATTCCAGGACTTTCACAGATAAGTGGGAACCCTGTAAAATGCTGCACGCCAATCCTGACATCCAATGTACAGTGTGACAGCACTGAAATGATTACTCTAACATTATCAACACTATTTAAAACTTACAACTTCTCTCGGTCAGTTTAATCACGATGACAGTACCAAACCATTTACCTTCTCGGTGAATGGTGCCAATCTAAAAGTATCCCAGTCCGCGTCGTTTTTGACACTAGTTGTCAGTGAGCTGCCATGGCCCTCTAGGCGATGGATAATTTTGTCAACAAACTCACTTTCCGACACATCACCAGCGCCTTTACCTGCAAAAACATGGACATATCTCGAATTGCACGTGCAGTATTTAAGTTTTAACACTCACTAAATGAACTAGCAAATAAAAGACGGAACAAACACTTGACATCATGACACGTATTGGGCTCAAAGGTGGATCAGTTCCGCTGAGTTACAACAGTTACAAACCTGACAAGTTTTGTCAGAAAAACAGCTCACCCGGCACGTAGGTCCATTATTTTGGCGATCTCAAACAAAACAGTTCAGGAAAATATGCAAACGAAATACAACAAACAATGTGAAATACAGCAAAACAAAACTACGCTGTTTCTGTCGCTTCTTATGACACATGGCCAGGAAATGAGGTGGGCTCCGGCTTATTCTACAACACTCCCACAATGGACATTGGACAGAGAATCAAACAGGCATGCATACAAACTTGGAAACTGACTCCACAGTAGTCTCAGTGCAGTGATATCTGACATTATGGTAGACAGTACATCTGTGTGTTTACTAACGATGACATAAATGACCAAGTGTTTCCCATCCGACTGACAGACCACAGCATCACAGACCATGACATCATTATATCAGTCACCTGCTATCAGCAAAGACAGACAACAGGCAGCTGTTCATTACAACATAACGTGGTGGTCCTTGCTATAAAATGGTACGGTCGATAGTGCCGACTATCATGCTACAAATGCCAGTCCAGTGTATTTGCCTACAGCACCTGCTTTCATGAGAAGCTTCAACTCCGTCTTGTTTGACGCCACTTGTGAAACACTCTGCGAGAAGCTCAACTTTGGCACGCGTGGTAAACCGTCTTGAGAGACTTGCGGTTTCATCTTGTGGAACATCTTCCGGACAGCTTCGCGAGCAACTTTGTCATACTGCGGCGTCGCCGTGCACCAAGCCACTTCCTTCTTGTTTTCATCGTCAATACCTGATGACATTCCAAACAATTACGCAAATCACACAGCTGCACATTTCATAACCATTGCAATTAAGGGTGTACTGGGAGGGGGAAAGAAGGGTATACCCGAATGTACGCCGTATACCAACCTCTGGCGTTTTTTGACAGCGTATACTCACCTCATTTGTTATAATAAAAAAGTGTATACAGGGATATACCGGCACCTCGTTTCTAGCGTATACCCACCTCTATTTTTAGCAATACACCACTGATTGCAATCAATGCCATTGATCATGCATGAGTTCAAGAGAGTGTGTTTTGAGATGCTATCTCACTCCAGACACTGTGCTAAGAGATGGTTTTTGAAGTAATTTATCTGATCTAGGCTATTTCACCTACTCTGAGAAAGTCGTCAACTGGATACACGGAGAGTGTCTCAGATAAAGAGTCTTACCCTACAGTTGTACCCCACAAGCTATTCAAGATTCAGATGAAGACTCTGTGGAGATAGTTCCTCGTAGCCATCAGATTATTAAGTATGGATTAGTGATGTTAAACGATATCCGACAAACGATATATCGGTTTCACAAATCGATATCCGGATGTCAAACGGCCACTCCGCATATCGGAAAATAGCATGTCAGTTAACACGTTGCATCTGTCTTTGTTTCCTCTGAAGTAGGCCGCCGCATCCCGCTGCCTGGCGACGGTGAACCGCCTACACGCTCACACACATCAGTCGTCCCCTCCCTCCCCTGATCACCTGGACGGACGTCTTGCCCGGACTAGTATAATGACATCTGGTTCATGGAGTCCTATATAGATAGTGCTGTCTATATAAGACTCCATGTCTGGTTTCACTAACCCATGAGATGGGCGTCGGGCTGCCATGAGTTGTAGGCTTGTAGTGTCTGTCGTCCATCATTCAAGCGTGGGTTTAGCGGAGCGGTGAGCGGAACTTCAAAATTTGCATCCGCGGATATTTTTAAAATTTTAATCCCTGTGCAATCTTTCAAACCCTAGATATATAGCCTATAGCATACAATATGTGTTCACTGTTCACTGCTCGTTTACAAGTCACAGTGAGTGTGTGACAACGGTGAGTTGAGTGCTGTGGAGTCAGTGGCCAGGTCATATGTCTATCCGGCTTCTACGCCACTAGGGTGGTCGGTGGCTGGCTTGACTAGTGAGTCCATGACAGCTGGGAGAGACAACGAGGCAGCAAGCGAGGAAGTTACATACAGGCTGACTGCGCAGTGCCTGGTCTGACTGCTGAGGCCCGTCGACTCACGGCTATAGCAAT
>Ga0056114_1001690_pt1 | contig 10419 bp, 4 predicted proteins | sample WorMetHERISLAND1_FD_77005 | JGI IMG/M metagenome (GOLD analysis project Ga0056114, IMG submission 77005) | Marine gutless worms symbiont microbial communities from Max Planck institute for Marine Microbiology, Germany - Olavius loisae HERON... ... | reverse complement strand
GGACGGCGGATCTAATGGCGCTATTTTCGATTCGAATAAATTCAGGATGGCGCCGCCATCTTGGATAATTTCGAATGGCCATATCTCCGCAACGCCTCACGATGTACTTATATAGCGCGCATCACGCGGTCATCTTTGCGATAGCACAGCTTTCTTGTGGTATAAATGCGCACCTGCACGATAGCCCCTGAACCACATTGGGCAACATTCGATTCCAACTCCAAGCCCTCCCCCAGCTGCATTAAGTGGTATTGATCGAGTCCCTTTGCTTTAGTCTACATACAGTTGAGTCTTTGTAGCGACGTCTGCAGCGCGCCAAACTCTTGGAGGACCAGGCAGGAACCAGAGGCACGGATTCATGGTTGTACGGCACACAGACAAAAATTTTGGTCCAGATTTGCCTCTAGGACTAAGCTAAGCTCTGAAAACAATAGAATGTAGCCAAATGGTCTTAGCAAATTAGCTATCAAGCCCTATTGCATTGCGCTTTTTACACAACTCCATCCTTTTGGGCTGAACATTTTTCTCCGTGTAATATAACCTATAGACCGTTGAACTTTGAAGAACTGCTTGAATCAACTGACCACGTTCATGGCAGGCTGGTTCACGGTTGTTTTGCAATATAGGCCTGGTAAACTACTTACTTGAATGATAGGCTTTAAAAAGTAGTGCACAGTGGTTAAATTCAGCCGGATTCACGGCGTTCCGCCACCTGTGTCTGGCGTTCCACCACCTGAAATTGCTGTTCCACCAACTAAAGTTGTCGTTCCACCACCTGGTAATGGACGTTCCGTCACCATTTGAGGGAAAATAATTAAAATTGTTGCCACCAGAGGTCAGATTTTTAGGCTTAAATGCACCAAATAGTATTTCGGCTGGGGCTCCGCCCCAGACCCCGCTGGCGGAGATTACAGCACTTGCCCAGAACCACTGGAAGCGGGCCGGCCTACTTCTGATGGGGATGGGAGGGAGGGCAGGGAAAAGGAGGGGAGAAGATTGAGGAAGGGAAGGGAAGGAAAGGGAGGGGAAGAAATGTAGAGTTCTACCACCTACTTTTGATTAATTTACCCACTGGTAGTGCAGAACTTGATAATTAATTTAATTTAATTATCGCCAACTGTATTGGTAAAGTATTAAAGGGTTGCGCTTACGCTACAGTGTTGCCTCTGTTTGTTTGTCGTCTGTACAGAATGAATTGAGGCTAAACGGTGTGTCCTAGAGCAAAAGTTACTATCAACAGACTATAGGAAGTCGTATAAGAAATATATTGGTACCAAAATAAATGACCTTGAGTGACCTTTGTTTAGAGGTCGTTTAAGGTTATGTCAACCATTTTATTACATTCGCCATTGAATATCTCGCAAACCGTTAGAGATAGAGCCTAGAGGCAGCGGCGCGTTTCCAAAGGACCACCAATAGGAAATGGCCTATGGGGAATCAAATCGTCACTTGACAGAGGACTTCAATGTACCCTGAAAGGTCAATCTCGTGACCTCAATACGCATAGATCGCAATCTCAAAAACAGCTGTAGATGCTATTTAGCAACAATCGCTAATTAATAGATAATCTGCTGTGACTGTGAGGCACTACGGTCAGCTATATCAGCGACAGCTTGGCTGCTTGTTACATGCGCTACCATGTAATAACTTTAAATTTTCTGTTTATTTTACTGGTAATATTAGTTGCTTGTGTGTACTTCATATAATCGTGTTCGAATATTATAATAATAAAAATATGGGCCCATGTTGTCCAAAAATGTCTATCACAGACTCACAGTATGAGTAAAACGGCTAAACCTTTCACCTATCATTGAAATTCTGTCACAGCCTAAATGCCCGAGTGATAGAACTCCCACCCCCCGTGGCATGGCAATGTCTCTTCACGGAAAAGGCACTAAACAGGCACTAAACTGTTTTTCATTAATAACTAACCTCTTCTCTTGCTGCTGGAACAGGTTTCACACACTACAGTCTAAAATTCTAACAGTTTACAGGATTTTCAGAATTACAAACTGATGTTGTAAGTTTGTAACACTGTTCAGTTTCTTGTATCAACTCTAATTAACTGTAGATAATGCAAAACGAGAAAACTTGAAAGGAACTATTTTATTTGTGTCTTGAATTATAACCAGTTGAGGTCAAAACTGATCTGCTGTGAAACAGAAAATCAATTAAATTCAACTATCAACTTTTCTGCAGTAACAGTGCATAAGAGCGTTCTTGCACTTCATGAATAACTGACAGATACAATTGGAGTTAAACTGCAAAATGAACTGTGCAAACTCGTTACTGGAACGTAGCCAGAAATTAACTCAAAATCCAAAAATCAAACTTTTTTTTAAATAAAATAACTGGATATTATCGATACCGTATCATTAAACAAAGATCAACTTTGACTGCTAAATGCAGCAGCATAGCGCAACATTTTATGAAACACAGTTTTAACATTAAACTAAAAACAAAGTGGATCAGTTGGATCAGCAGGCAAAACTGCCAAGCCACAATGAAACTCACCCACGACACCAACATAGATCAACAACTTTCAAGTTCCTGAGATAAGTCACTCAACAATGATATCATCGACCTTTTCAACTGCAAGTTGAGGGACAATGGCGTCATCTGAGGCCTGATTTGACACTGCAGGTGCTACGGGCATGGACTTCACAGCTGTAAACCAAGGATGTCGGATCGCTTCTTCGGCAGACAGTCGGTCTGAAGGGTTCACCGTCAACAGACTGCGGATGAGGCATCGAGCCGCAGCAGACAGAGACACTTCTGACGGCATAGAATAGCGACCGCGGCGTATTCGAGCAAATAACGTGCACGCGTCTGGGTCAGCAAACGGATATCGGCCAACCAGCATTGTATATAGCATTACTCCGAGGCTCCACATGTCTGCCGGACGGCCCGAATAGCTTCCAGATGCTGCAGGAAGAACTCTAGCAGTCCGAGGGTCAGAAACCGTGGCAGAAGAGGCTCCAGTGAAGGTGGCATCCAATATCTCCGGGCTAACGTAAGCAAGACAGCCATGCTTATCTGTCAATAGATCATCAGAGCCATTGAAAACTAGAGCATCATACAGTCCATCCAGTTGCAATAATGTCCTGTAACAACAACAACTCAGAGTTATTTACTGTCCTAACACAATCGCTGCCAAGCCAATTTTTCCCTGGGTGCCATCCCCTGGTTGGACTTAGTTTTGCCAAGGTGCCAGCTGGTTAGGTGCTGTGGTGCCAGTGTATGGCTGACAAGCAGATACTAAATGACAAGTATACTTGTAAACGTTAGTGGCAATTACTGATGCACATTAATTGACGAGATAACTCGGCAGTGTCAGGGAACGTGTTAAGATACTGCAAAACCATTATATTTTGCTGCCCTAATACTTACTATTACAGAATTCTTTTGAGGTCTACTATGAAAGACGTTTTCCTAGCCTATCAGCTATGAGAATCTTGTAGAATGCAAGTAAAAGGCATGCCTTAAAATCATCCACTCTGGAAACTGATGTCTACGTATGGCACTACACACTCTTAGTGGTGCATTCCAGAAATGAATGACTGCTAAAACACAATAATGGTAACTGCTAGAAAATATTACTGACATTTGCACCCTAGAACTTTGCACTTCTGTACATCTCAATAAAGGCCAAAGGACCATAAGGGCTTATGGCAGTGCACAGATTAACAACATAACATGTTTTCTGTTTGTCAGCAGAAGCTCTTGAAGAATGGCCAATCTCATTTTAATTGCAATCAGTCCATCATATCCTGTGAAACATTATCCAGTTCAGAAGAACTGGCATAAACCTTTGTTTCTGCATCATAATAACCATTTAACAAGAAAGTAATGCAAGACAAAACTTACAATATGTATGTACAGTATGCTGTAGACATGCATGCAGTCATAATTATTCATGTTTGCAGGACAAGAAACAGCTCCGGGACACAAATCAACTTGTCATCCATCAAATGCAAACACTAACAGGTTTCTAATCATGCCTCCAATGCCGGCTTTAAACAAGCCAATACAGTTAATCCTTTGACACCAATTGTTGCCATATGGGTACAGCTATAAAGTAATATCATTCTGTGCCAGACTGGGTTAAGCCATCATTTGTAATTTTTGACATCTGGGCACTCTGACACTTTATAGCTGTACCCATATGGCAACAGTGGGTGTCAAAGGGTTAACTTAGAGAATTTGTTTGTTGTTTTTACACTCACCTGTCAGTATCTGCAAAGAAAAACCTTCGCAGCTTGACATCGCGTACGACAATGCTTTGAGAGTGGCAGTGTGCAACAGCCTCCAGTGCCTGCGCAAACAGCCGGGCGGCTTCTTGCTCTGTAAGTCGCCGCTTGCGCCGTACGTAAGCGTGCAGGTCTTCCGTTGCTTCTACGCTCGCACGGTGCATGATGTATGCAGACGAAGTGCCGACGATGACCTCGGCAGCAGTGTTAATATGTGGATGAGAACCAACTGCAGTGAATGGTAGAAGCATTGAATGACAGCGATCGAGATGCAATACCTAACATGTGTACAACAGACAACTCACAGTACAGCTCACCACGACTACTGTTACATGCACCGTTTCTGTTTCCAATGAAAAATACAATCACAAGACTCTCTGATACAAGTCTTTAATCTCGAGTTCCTGATTAGACAAGCAAAATTTTCCAGCCCTCAAGTACACGACAGAATAAGTCCTAATTTTCGTAACCCTTTCTACACTTGTTTTCCATGGTGGAAAAAATCAGTTAATTTGATAAAAATCACAGACTTTTCAAAACTTTACAGAATTTTGGTAATTTACCAAACTGCAACGAAATTCTGCAGTAAAGCTCTGGTTAATTAGTAATCTTAACAAACTGTAATATTCACAGAAAGGATATTTTACTCCTGATATTTCAGACTGAATCTAAACAAGCATATAAAAACATCTGTAGACAGCCTAGTTAATGCAGTTTTGGTATTTATTTGCATGGACTATCACATGAAATATAGTAAACTACTAACAATTACATGTACAAAATCAGACATGTACACAAACGTTCACAGTTAACTCACTCGACATATGAATTTTTCCCTTGTCTCAGCATGGACTGCAGAGTACACTGCAATGTTGGCTGTCATGTCAGCCAATCGTTCTGTCAACAAGTAGTTGCCGACTTTCAGCACAGAAGCAGCAGAAGTGTTTGGAATGAACGAAGGAGGAGAATTGGGCTGCACATCTGGACTCAGTGCTCCAGCGGCCAGCAAACCATCTGCTGGAACAGCAAGGTTGGCTGTCTTGCTCGGTATCTCCAGCAATGGAGGTCTTCGCCATTGGGCTTCATACATCCCGTCAATACCTGAAAATGGCACTGACTACATAACAATGTACAATACATGAACAGATGACGGCAGCATTTTGCCAGCTATAGAAATAATTTGACATTGTGCCATATCACATTCAGAGGGCTCAGACATGTCAGTCTGTAAAATGAATACAGAACAAACACTTAGGGTGCATTCACATTGGTACGAGTACGAGTCTGGGTACCTGCATACAGGTTCCAGTAAACACCGGTATGCGTGTATTGCAATAGTGGCCGTTCACATTTACACAGGTTCTGTACGAGTACGAGTTATCTGTGAATTTCACTCATACGAGCAGTTTCTGAGCAGGTCGTGTTTTTATCCAACCCGTATGATGTAAACAAAACAAAATTTGTATAAATTTAATTTATACACGGCCATTACGCATATTTTACGTCAGAAATTACGTCACTGTTAATTATTCATTGGTAGGGGTGCGCGATTAGTAGAATTATTAACGATTTAGTGGAATATTGTTACTTTTTCGCAAAGCATTTTTATTTTTCTCGATTCGATTTTTCTGGAGATTGCCGGTAGACACGCGTTGAGTTGTCCTTGTACAAGTGACCATGAACGCTTACCCATACGGGTGAAGCTTTTACGAGCTGTAAACCGAACTCGGAACTTGTACTCGTACTCGTATCAATGTGAACGTAGCCTTAGGTAGTTCTTAGCGTCAAGTCAACCCACCCAACAGTGTGATTCATGTTCACTCTAGATCTCACCTATCTCCATACCTGCTGCTGAGATGGCAACAGATTCACCAATCTGGCTGTACAGTGTGCTGCAGACATACTGACACATGATTCGCTAGACAAAACCCCAACTCTAACAGAGCAGAAAGTTTACATGTTCTGATAACTGTTTCACTTTTTCAAATATTATTTTATTTGGTAAATTCACTGCTGGTCAGCCATACTGTTAGCAGAGTGAACAGCTTCTAGACAGCACACACGATGAACAGTTACACAAATTGCAACAAAATCAATATCTAAACAAGCACATTATGATCTTCTTTAAAACAAAAATAATATCACTACCGGTCATGTATAAATCAAAATGCAGTCTGAATTTGCCATACTGTTCGAGTGTAAATAAATAACTACAAATAACATTTAGCAAACATTCAGTCTACTTTTCACCAAGAAGTTGTATCTGAGAAGCAAAGCATGAAAAACAAAAAGAAAAATTCTTAAAATGTCAAACTTTTCCTCTCGCTCAAACATCCACATGTGGCCTGCTGACGGAGAGATGGTCCCTATTATTTGGAATCTCTCTCTGACTTTTCTGAACCGTCTGTAATTTCGTCACTTTAAGGTCCACAAAACTGGAGAAGTGCCCCCACCAAAGTTATTTGCACAACCTGGTTATCTGCTGCACAAAAGTGGTGAAATTAAGTAATTAAACTAAACTATGAATATGCATGTAACCTGAAAATTCCATCAGGATAGGCGAAAAATCTAAATACAGGGTGGATATATCGCAAAAATCTCCACTTGTGATTGGTCTGGGGTCCAAATACTACACCCGTGGATCGTAAACAAAATACTGGCATATGGTGTTGTGTGCAGTCTGCCAGTAAAAGTTCTTATATTCATTGTAAAACCTGCAATCACTTCATTTAGTTTCGATAAATAAGCTGTATAATGATGTAGCAAATTATCTAATCAATATATTGATGTCAAGTAATGAAATACAAAGTGAATTCAAAACACAAGAATACATACCTTAGCATTACAAATTCTTAGTTATATGGCATACCAGATGTTACCAGAACACATCTAAACATCACACACAATAAATACATTATGCCTCAAATTCAAGTAAACGTCAGTTGACTGACATGACATAGACAAATTCAGGAAAACAGTAAGTGCATAAATACAAACAAACACACAATAGAATTAATAACTTCCAGCATTAGGAGTTAGAGCTGTTTCAAAAACATGTCAGCATGAGTAAGCCACACATATACATTTTAATTTAATGCTTTAATTTCAAAAGTGCAATTAAAGTATTTTATTGCAATTAAAAATTTAATGCATACATTTAAAAATATATGCATAAGAGATCTTCAAGCCTTCAAAAAACATTACGATAATGCAAATTTAATACAACTTATAATGTGCACAGGGTTGACTTGTCACAATCGAATCTGAGGCATGTTAGTTAAGTAGCTAAGCTCAAAAAAGGCTACAGACATGCGAGTCCACAGAAAAAGCATTTGATACAGCAGTTACATAGTGACTTCTCGATGACCAATCATAATGTTTTGTAGCATTATTTACATCAGTGCTAATAATGCATTCAAAACTAAAGTAATGCTACCGGTATTAATAATTCTTACTGCATTAAACAGCTCTAATGTAAATACAACCAGAGGCAAAAAACTTGGGCCAATTTCGCTTTTGAAATATGGCCGAAAATAAAATCATAGCTAACATACACTAAAACTTTTACAGGGCTTTGCTGTTCTAAAAAAATTTTGTGTGATGAAACCCTCAATTCACACTTGCAGAAGAGGCCACTTAGTGGCTGCAATTGTGGCAAACACCACCTCATCAATATTCTACACTGGAATCGTGCACTTGCGCATGTATGTCATTGTCCTAGTCTCAACTGACCCTCCACATGAATGTACCATCTTACCTATTTACACACTTACTTGCGGCATTTTCCAAAGTTGTGACATGAAACTTTATGATCACGTATTAGTTTAGAAGCCATCAACAATAATGAGATTTTAGTGATTAAGCATAACGACAACAACAAAGTTTAACATATGATATTAAATGCTCATCGGTGATCAGCTTAGTCTATCACTCTTCACCAGAAAATTTAAAATATGAAAAAGAACACAAAAGCCAATGAACAGTATGTCCCATTGTCCCAAGCAGCTGTAAATGTGTTAACTGCACAAGTCACATTTTAGAGGTTATACAATACGTTCTAAATTATCAATTCAGTTAACATTTGTTTTTTTACAACCAGCCTTCCCAGTATGACGGCAGAAATGCCAGTCTCTCCTACTTCCCATTAATGATCGGTTCGCAACAGAACAGTACAGCACCATCCCTGCATTGTACTTGCTTGCTTCCTGCATCAGGCTACTGCCGCATTCACTAACAGTGATGATCTACCTCTGATACGTACGATTGCAATAGGGCCTATCACTTATCCACTAACGAAATAACGCGCAATTCGCTGACCGCACAGCAAACTGCGCACAACAGCAAACTCAGCATGCATATCGTCACGTAGATGACGTAGTTAACGAAGCTCAGTGCAAATGCATAGCGACACAACTGCGCAGTAACCTGACGCCGTTGTCGATCCAACGCCAGCACCAATTTCTCCGTTCGAGTTTGACGGCAGGTCGCAACGCACCGTGGAAACAGGGGTGCGCGCGGCGCGACCAAACCACGTCCACTCACGAAGAGTGGACGCCTTCCGCACCCAGCAGATTCCAAACACCGACGACCGCCATTACGACAACGTCGACGCCCAGGCTCGCAAACGCAACCGCGTCGGTCGGTAATGACTCAAATGAGTCACTCAGCCTACGCCCTTCTCTGTTGCTTTTCCAACGCTGGCGCGGGCTGTAGATTTAATTGGTGAGGACTGAGATTTTGTATTTTAGTTCATTTTCAGCTTTCCAAAATCCAATGCAATGAGGTAGGTTATGTAAATGAGCGTTGCAACCACATCCCAGCAGAAAAAATTACACTCACAATTTAAACTTTACCTGAAAACTTTACCGCCTATCACACTTCGGTCTAGCCCTCCGTGGTAGGACAGAAATTAAGTTACGATGATGTTAAAATTGTTAGGCCTACATCCCATCTCACAGTCACTCCCACTCCTAGCCAGTCTTCCAGTGCCTCACACGCATTCAACAGATGTGATACAGGCATTACAGGCTACTTATAAGATAACTTACTAGGTTATACGTTCACGCTATTATTATCGCTATGCTATCTCATATGCACTCTGACCCACATAAATATAATTATTGGCAAAATCGATCGATAAAGAAATGTATCCAACGAAACGATCTTTTTTAAACCCCCGTGCCCAGCCCGTTATCGAATGACGTATTTCCGGGTACGTCACCGCCACGAGTTATTGCTTTAAGGAAGTAAAAATTTTAGGTTCTAAATTTTTCGTAAAGTTGGTGCACAAGAAATACTTGACAATTTTGCATTTTGTCACCTGTTATTTAGGACTATACATCGCCTATATAGACCGACGCCTATTTCGCAAATGACGTTGAGTCAGACCGGGGACTTCGGTGTTTTTTTATTTTTTTTTGTCACATAGACTATGCTCCATCAGCTTTTTACCGCACGTTATATGCAAAACACGCTTAGGTCCGAGACTTCGACTCCTGGACGTGTGGTCAATGGTCATTAACAAGCTGGCAACCATTCATCGCCAGTCGCCACAACAGAACAGACTGCACAGTTCGGCACCCGCACTTGTTATGGAAAAAGCAATTGTATGTCCGGGTATTGTAACTGGAGAATGTATAACTGGGAATAGGATTAGGTAAATGGTAAAATCAAATAAAAAGAGAAAAGACAGTATAGGCCTAATAGGGCCTGGGAAATTCTGTAGACAACAATCTAAAAATAAAGTTTTTAGCAATGTCCTCTCTCAGCTATAGACAGCATTCGATCATGACGTCTTTTCCTGAGTTTGTGGTTTACGCCAGATTTCGGTGGCAGTTCATAAACCCGGGGCAGGCCTGGATCACCAGATACGTCACACGTGTCGTCTGCATCATGGGCGTCAATCTGTGTTCTGTGATGAATATTTGGGGCCCAAACTCCCTTCGCCCCTCCCTCCCTCCTTTGCAGTAATATTTAATGTCCTGACACTGTAGCCCCCTTGCACTGCAAAAATTTTCAATGCTCGACACAATTAGGCTAGGCCTACGTAACGACCTATCGCATTATTAGCCGATCGTGCTAACGGTCGCGCTATTGGTACTGCAGTGTTGCGTCTGTCGTCGTCTGTCTGTATAACGTGATGTATTGTGGCTAGACGGTGCGTCCTAGC
>Ga0056114_1001689_pt1 | contig 10419 bp, 6 predicted proteins | sample WorMetHERISLAND1_FD_77005 | JGI IMG/M metagenome (GOLD analysis project Ga0056114, IMG submission 77005) | Marine gutless worms symbiont microbial communities from Max Planck institute for Marine Microbiology, Germany - Olavius loisae HERON... ... | reverse complement strand
TTTTGTGTTAAATTGCGTTATGCGTCAGCATGTTTGGAGCGCTGAAGGGTGGCCGCTTTCGAAGCTTGGCTAGTCTTATACTTGTAGTGAATGTTGTTGGCGAACTTCAACAGAAAAGAACACATTGCGGCATCGCGCGGTTTCCTTGCGGCAGCACGGCTTTCTTGTATGCCTTGCAATTTGGTTTGCCGTTTTCTGGTTGTGCATTATCTGTCGCTCCTATACCATATCCACTTCAATCTTCCTGGATTCATCTCACTGCCACCGGGCGAAGACAAATGATCACAAAAGCGTAGCGTGCATAGAAAAGGAAGATGAGTTGGCGCGAAGATGACGAAGTGTGACTTTGTTGAGATGATGACAAAAGAAGGAAAAGACGGAAACGAGAAGAAAATGTGCGAGAAAGTCATTTGTACACATATATGTACGCAGATGTTCCGTGTTCTTGTCTAAAGACTACAGAATACGATGTCTGAAGCAAACCAGCTGCTACTCATAACGCCTTGTTTCGTGGATTATTGCATCCAATAATGACAAATTGGATGCCAGATTTAGACGTCCTCGACGGTTCATGTGGTCATCAATCATCTGTAGTTGCTGTAGGCGTGACGTGGCCCGAGGGGCATCACCCATGTAACACATGCTCACCGCAGATCGCAAGTTATATCTAAGATTGCCAATTAAGGCATGTTGAGGTGTGCGTTTGGTTCTCAGACGCGAAGCAGACGGCGCCACAGGCGACGTAACGAAACGTTTATCATTCGCTGTCTTCTGGGAAATCAGAAGTACCGGTGCTTAACGACTCGACTAGCTACCGTGGCAGCAGCAGCTGCAATTTGATCACTTGAATTGAGGACGGATGATTCGCTTTATAATAGAAAACGAAACAACTATATATACAGATATACAGTGAAAATGGTTTTACTCTAATTACAAAACATTTTTCAGGCGATTGTTAGCGGACCTTCTCGAAGGTTAGCTACACAATATAGATTTATTTATCCTGTCAAAAGTGTTGTTATGCTTCGTTTTAGTAAGATGTTTCCTGCAACTGCGAAAACTTCACTGTGTAAATAATTTCCACTTGCAATTTAATCCAATAAAATTAACAAACTCAGCAAAAAATTGTCCAAGATTTTACAGAGTGCCTACGATATATACATATACACATTTTCTCTTAAACTCTCAGTATTTTTAATCTTTATATATCTTTCATGGCCTTATAAAGAGGTGGTCAAAGAATAGTTAGACGATGTACAGGCTGCAGTTTTATGGTTACTGCCTTACTGGGATATAAACGTTATTCATTCAGGGTTATAGGCCTATAGCAGTACTATGCAATCAACACACAATGTAACTATATCGGCGTCTCACCATGTACAGTCGTCGCCCTGTGACGCCGCCTGTTGATTAGAAAGTAACATGTTCGCAGAATCCAGATGCTACGCATGGCTGCGGCCTACTACGGCTGACTTATCGCCACTAAACCTCCGCATCTATACACGGCGACTGTGAGGAGAGTTGAGGAGAGAAGTTTGTCTGAGAGCATGCCAAGAAAGTGGACAGAGAGTTTAGCAACGCGGTCCTTGCGATACTGGGCACGGCTTAAATATATATCGGCTTCCGCATGGCTCGGGGTAAAGGTTAGAGCAATTATAGATGATGTACAAGCCTGTTACCGCAGTTACGACCAGTATACGTCGTACAATATTTCGGTTTACGTCAAATCAATCATCGAGAGAGGCCAGTGACTGCTGCATTGGATATTGCGCTTTCCGTATGCTGCAGCAGAACACGGTCGCTTAATCCTTCCTGTCGTGTCTCATATTTTTTTAGAATTTTTACTACGACACGAATGGCCTCGCGATATTTAACAAAGGGGTGTAAATGTCTTTAAACACGCTTACTGTTCGATGTTTGGCGTTTAACGGAGGGGTTAGGGAAAGGCGTTGAAAATGCCGTGCTGATATTTCGCAGACAGTAAAATGGCGGATTGGAAATTGACGGACCTAGAAATAGTGCAGGGATCCAGAGAACATGGAATGTCTCATTATGGGCGTATAGACAAGCGGGGGGTATAAAGGTATTTTTCCCTTCCAAATTTATAACAAATGCTGCTATAAAATCGTTTAAAGAACTTTTAAATACAAGTTTTAACGTAGAAGCCAGACAACAGTCGATCTCTGCGATAGTTCTACACTGGGCGGGTTTGACGAATGACGACTACTTTCAAAGACAATAATAATTAAGACTCAAGTGACAATGCCCACCATACTGAAATCCTTGCTACTCGACTGATGCGCTTAACTTACTACGATTTATCACTGGTGTCTTAAAAAACGCAACGAACTGACAGCAGCCGGCCACGCGTTGTTTACGATACGATACGATAGTACAGTTTAACGTGGACTCGAAAGCTGAGTATACAGCTTAATCTAGAACACGTAGCCAGAAACTAAAACAAACAAACCAGTGCCCCTTTAATTCAGTACAGGTTAAGATCCGTGAAGTCAGTCCGGAAGGAATAAGAGTGACTATGGAGGAAATGATTTGTGGAAGAGATAAGTTTTAAGTCTGGAGTGAAAGGTAGAGGCAGTGATAGGTGATGAGAGCGAAAGTGGTGACTGTAATGAGGTGATATGCGCAGGATGAGGTGAACCAGGAGGACAGTGAACAGAATGAGGTTAACGGAATGAAGAAGGGAGCTGATTCCACATGTAAGGTGATGCATATGTGAAAGAGCGGTTGGTGACTTGTAATGAGGAAGATACGGATGGTCGAGCTAGAGTGACAAGAGACGAGTAGCGAGTTCTTCCTGTAGACTGAACAGATATAAGATTGTGTAGGTACTCAGTTTGCACCTGTTTACACACGCACCGTTAAGTGTTGATAAGTCCAAAATCAATCACGTTTCGCCCATATAAAAGACAAAAATAAATGGAAGTATAATAAAGGAATGTACATAAGATTGTGCGCAGTTCATTTTTTGTTTAACGTCGTGCAAAAATTATCAAAATCCGTTAATATTTGCCAAAGTTGTTGACAACAATTTACTGCCACGTCTTCATGTTGTTAACCGTACATAACTACGGTATACTGTCGTCAATCTCATTTCTTTCTTACTCTAATACAAGGTGAGTGAGTGCTGTACAAATACAATGTGGGTTTTACGTGTCTGCAGGCTGACCGATGTGTAATGTCTGGCAAACGCAATAAATCAATGTACGGAAAACTGTTTGGGACAAATGGAGGAAATCCTGTAGGTCTACTGGCGTTTAACGTTTACATACATTCCAAACATATGTACTTTTGAATGCGTTCGTTGTATAGTTTTGCAACAATGCGGAAGAGATTGACTGATCGCAGTAAAAGCGAAAATAAATGACGGTAGAGGTGGTAATTTCCTCTGTCGTGTGTCTAATGCGGATGAGGATGAAAAGACTCGCGTCTTCGGGCCACATTAAACGTTAATTCCTCCATCAATAACGACTGTCTTTGTTGTCAAGAAAACAAACTGTTTTTGCTGTTGGTCATTTGAACAGTGACGCTTAGGGGATTATTATCCAGGGATTCGGGATCCTGGCCGTCTCATCAATATCGAATCCAAACGCCTGGGTTTGGATTATTTTGTCAACTAATAATTCTGAATCATTACAACAACATACAGCTATCGCAAACAGATAGTGCGTCCACCGATGCAGTCGATTTTTGTAGGTAAGTAAGAAGTTTCTTTATTCAAGCAATCAAGCCCATAACAAGGCTTGCACACACCGGCAGAAAAAATACAGTGCATATACACACTCCTATAGTAAACATCTGTAAATAGTATTCTGCATAAAAAGTTTTTCCTGATCATATAATCATTAATTGAAAGGCAGAATATGGTGATGAGAATGTTGCCGTTGGTTATAACCAGTATCCATTACATGGGGCAGTAATTGATACAAAACATACTGCGAACTACACAGAACACAGTTAAAGACTTTTGATTCCATAGTGTCAACAAGACCGTGTACATTTTCAAAACTCCTAGGTAGAGACAGCTGTATGTACGACTATCTACAATGACAAGGTGCTTTCTTGATGACCGACTCAACGCAATCCTTCTCAACTATGCTAAGAAATCCCCCATGCTGAGACATCATATAAAATCCTTGCAATCAGAGTAGCCCCCTGAGTGGCATCCCACAGAGATTTCCTTGTAGACCATAACCACAGAGGATCTTCAAGCTATATAGCAGCTGAATTGGTAATGCAGGAAATCAGGATCAAAACAGAGTTTGTGCATGTTTCTTTCTTTATTTTTACGCGTTTACGTCGTTCAATTAACGGCATTGTCAAAACTTTACCACACGATGTCCCTCTACCGACAATAAGGTATATTTTGGTTCTCATAAGTGCCGCACCCCTATAATAAACAAGAGACAAAAACAATTTCCGCCGCTTTTGCGTACCATGTTCTTCAAAAACATCATTCCACAACGCAAAGAGATGCAAATCCGAAACTAACTTAGTCATCTGCAGTGACTCAGCTATATTGGTGCCAAATACGAGCGGGTTCGGTGAACAAACTGATGGAGATCGGTTGGCGAGTTTGAATATCGGGTATAAAAAATCGCGTTTTTGGCCAATAACTTGTTATATCTTGGAAACGAAGCAAGGTAGAAGCATTACTATGGACCACTTATAGGAAATCGTACATGAGCTATCGAACTACGTGACCTTTAATGACCTTGAATGACATTGCAAGTCATTAATGCTATTATAACCCTATACGGGACACATATTGTTTTATATGCACTTATTCCAGGCGTCGTTTAAACGACATTCTGAAAACTTTTCTCAACGGTATATCTCTGCTGTCAATCGCTGACATGCTCTTCAGGTTCCCAGTCCATCCAGCCGCTGAACAGACTGGCGCCATGGTGCGTAAAGTCTCGCGGCATTCGGCCTGCCGTCCGCAATGGGACACAGCAATGACTGGGTTACTTGGTGCGGAGCCGGCAGTGTCGATAACAGCCAACGCTCACCTCACCACACGCAGCTGCATCGTGCGATCCTTGTGGATATTATAACACAGCTCTTACCCTGTAAAACTGTTTCTGGTACCTAGCCTATCACAAGTAATCGAACTACTAACATGAAAACTATGGCGACCACCAGGTTGGAAATTGCCATGTTAATTGTCAACATTCTAGTTAAATTGAAAAGATCTGCCGGCTATGTTATGCGAGCAAAATACTCTGATGATAATGAGAACGATGATCAGACACGAACGAGCGACGGACCAGACATCGTCACAGGATGAGCTACAGCAAGGAGTCCTAAATGATGCTACATTTAGGACTCCTTGGCTACAGCAACATCCTCGTATGACGACTGACGCCTTGAAGTGTGTCTTTGATAGCTCACAGAGATGCCTGCATTGCACCGGTCCCATGTGGGCATCAGACGTTTTTGCGAGTCTTCCGCAGAGAGGTGCACCAGAGTGCTGACACTTGTCCACTCTGCAGGGCATACATCGCTGTGATACTCCGTCTGTACTGAAAATGTACTTTGATACTGGCTTTATTATCAAGAATTATTCATTTCATTGACGTTCCACTTTTAGCATTTTCATTAAATATCAAACATACTAGATGAAAAGACGTAAATATATTAGTAGGACCCACTTTTAATGCGTTTGGTTTCTTTTTATTAACGTTTTCGTAACGTTTTTGTCTTCGCGTTAGTTATACAATCTACGCCCGTGGGCCGTAGCCGCTTCTTTACTTCTTATTTAAACTTGTACACAACGTACAGTTAACGCCATTACTACTCAAAGCACATCAGCACATCGTATATACAACACACACTGTTCATAAATGCATAAAACTAATGGGAAATTACACAGATATTACTAATAAAATACAAATAATCGACCGCAGATACTTTAACAGTTATTAAACAATATACATGAATGCAGTTTAATGATAGTTTAATTATAACATTAATATTTAATACCAGTTTCGTATCATTTAGATAATCTTCATTGGACGAGAGTTTTTCTTTTACTTTTGCTTACTCCTGCTTTTTTCACCTTTTCAAATTGGTGTCGCAAATGCCACATCTGCATTTTCCACCCGCTGTTTTTTAACCGTGCCGATTTTTCCACTCATGCAAATTCTACAAACTCCCTCCAAGAAATAAAAAAACGAATGCCTATACTGGTGTGATTGTCGTCGAGAATGGCGTGTTTGAATTTTAAAACAGGAGTCGGTAAACGTCACAAGCAAACTGTGCATAATTCGGCACTGTTTCGTGGTTGCAGAAATGCGACTATGGCTGCGGCACTGGCTGATCGCTGCGTGAAGCTCCGACCATACGCGCACAGTCGTTTTTTATGTAATCAGTGACCGCAAATAAAATGATGAAAAGTGAAAAATTGTTCATGCGCCACGCATCACGCTTCAAAGCGCCGCCACGTTGGGCCGATCGACTATGCGCGGTCTTCAATCTCGTATCCAGAAGTCGGCTGCTATCAGTAACCTTACGCCGTCGTGCATTATAACTCATCGCTTCATCAACTCGGCACAGTTATCCGTCATCGACCAACTGACGTCACTCGGCATCCGTCAACCCGAGGGACTGGTGACGGTCTGGGTGACGGCGAACATCCAACGTCTCCCACAAATATAAACGGCTAAAAATTATAATCGATCACATGCGATGTTTAGCAACTAATTTGTTATCTGGTCGTTAAAACTGACAGCAATGCAGCGTAACAGGCTTGTAGTTTACGGGGCGCAGGCGATCAAATCATCTCGCCGACAAATTGAGTTCTTATCGCCCAGTTACACGAGGCTCGTATCGATCTGTTAGGTGCCATCATCAACAGTGATATTGCCACTCCAGACAGGCTCTGTCAGTCACAACAGCGACTTGTGGGCTCTTGTGTCAGCGCCGCGGGTTTTCAATCCCCTGAAATGTCAAAGCCAAAAGACCGAAGAAGTCTCTCGAAGTGTTACGCTATACCATTTTTCATTCCCATATACATCATACGCGCCTCATTACCCCACACTTCATGCAGTACGATACTTCCATTCACCTTCTGTCACCTCTAGCAAAGTATCTATCCGTCTATCAATCTCACAGGCTCCTCGTCGGACAGTTTCAAATTGTCTAGGCAGATCGATTATACTACAGCGACAACGCACCAGTTAGAGAAATCTTTTAGTTTACTAGTTAAACTGCATTTATTTGGGGCCCAGCGGGACATGTATTCCTATGTATTTTCAGCATATCTTGACCAATTACAACCAAAATTTGGTGGAAAACTATTATGCCAAAGGCCTGTAAGCATCTGTTAGAAATTTTCGGTTCAGTGGTGACGTCATGTGAGTGACAGCTGCGTGTATTGTAGACTGTAGGGACCACGTTGGTTGCTGGACTCTAAAAACGTCTTCCCATGATGCACCGACAATGAACGCAAAAACAATCACAATGTTTTATTATTGGGAGAAGAAGCTAAACTGCGAAACCTCAAGTTTTGTCTTTTTTGGATTTTTTTGGAACTATCAACTTTGTTTGCGGCCTACAGCAGAAGCATGCACATGGTGTCAAAATTTAAAGCACGGTTATGCATCTTTTCGGTATCGTTCGGCCACGCGTATAGGACTCTTCAGGGTGGAAACATAAGAATAAACATCACAAATATATATATTTTATTTCGTCGGTGATACCTGATCCAGTAAAATATGCTGGATTCGACGGAATTTTTTCAATTTCCGTACATGTGACGCGGATACACGAATTTTCACATTCTACCATTCGCATTAGAGGTTTCTTTAAACGATATGCGTTACATAAATTCATGTTTTACTTACATACTTACTTAAAGTTATATTGGAGGTTTCGTTCCAGTCGTTTGTTCGCCGCACGACATGACGACTATAATTGGGCTGGCGCATATCGTCGCATGGAAACCATTACGAGAGATCACAACTATCTAATTATAGTGTGGAACAGAGGAGCACTTATTATTAATACATATACATGTTACGCGCTATAGGCTGATCAAGGTGGACTGTTGGTCAATCGCTCGCTGGTGCCACCATCGATCTATCGCGCAACGATCGACAGATGGCAAAAATGCGGTGAGAACAGTTCATTCTCATGAAGAGAGTCACTCTCTAAGAGAGTTCTGTGTTGGACTGTGATCTGAAGCTCAACGTGATCGGATATTAGCGCAGCGTAATCAGCCATCACGAGCCACGGCCGTTCGACGGTCAGTTTTTGTCTATTGAACGCGCAGCGCGATCCGTCGATGGTAACGCCAACGAGCGATTGTCCGACAGCGCAAGTCTATCGAGTGAGTGAGTGAGTGAGTAGATTCTTAGCGGCACATCAGCACAATCAGGCTAGTGTCATTCACGTCGTTTCACGCTGAAAAACACAGGACAGAAGACAAATTAAAAAACAGATACTGCAAAAACTAAAGACAATCCAGAAAAAGCGAAAACGTAGAATACAGCCGAACAAAACTAGCCTGGTTCAGTCGCCTCATACGACACTCGGTCAGGAAACGAGGTGGGCTTATTCTACAAAGGTTCCGAACCCACACGGGGCGAAGCGCAAATCCATTGATACCTCGAGTAACCATATGACGTGTACCTGTCTTCGCGAGACACGGAGTATCTTGAAGTAGACGGTGCACATGACGGCGAGCGGCAGGAAGTAGGTTCCGCCAGCGATGACGAGAACGTAGACGATGTTGAGTTGAAACACGCACTTGTCGGGCTGCGCCCAGTTCTGCACGGACCCGTCGACCGTGTTCCAACCGGCGTGGATCGGCGCGAAGCCGACGAACGCCGAGAACAGCCAGACGCCGGCGTTCAGCTTCCAGACGAGCCGTACGCTGACGGTGTCGTGGTAGAGAAACGGCTGACAGATGGCGAAGTAGCGGTCGAGGCTGATGGTGAAAAGGATGAGGATGGAGGCCGTACACAGCATCACGTCCGTCGAGATGTAGACATTGCAGAACGCCGCTCCGCCGAGCGTCCACGCCCGGTCGCCGTTCAGCGTCGCGAACGCGCTCACCGGAAGCACGCTGCAGCCGAGCAGCAGATCAGTGACGGCCAGCGACAACAGGAAGTAGTTGGTCGCCGTGCGCAGCTTGCGGTCGGTGGAGATGGTGACGCAGACGAGCAGGTTCCCGCCGACTGTGACGACGATGAGCAGCACGAGAATCAGTCCGATTACGACCGTTTCCGCCACGCTGTAGCCCGACGTCAAACCGATGACGTTACTTCCGGTCTCGTTCGTCGTGACGTCATACGACGATGTGACGCCGCCAGCCATTGTGCGGATGTCGAGCAACAACAGATTTCACGATTCGGTCAACATCCGTTCGATGATAAGAGTCTATAATTGCCCGGTAGTGAGCGGTGCGCCTACAGAACCACGCATTCACCAGCAGAAAGTCGAACACAAGTCGCTACGCGGCACAGTAACACGAACGCTTCTAGTGTTGAGAAAGTTTTCGACATTTTATGGTGCATCCGCTGGCAGCGCAATGCGGCCGGGCGGGCGCAGATAAGAGAGCACAGCGCCGCGCTGACTTTCAGCAACAGACCAGAGGCACAGGCCGGACGACAGACTGCAGTCCGCCGTCCTTCGGTGAAAATAAATCAAGATGATTATAGGGCCTGGCGGGACGACTGCAGAGACAAGAGACGAACGGAATGCGCAAATGTCTGCTGCTGCTGCTGCTGCTGTTGCTAATCTCTGGGTGGTGACAGCCACTATCGTCACCATAGCAACTGCTGCTGGCGCTACTAATTACAACCATCATTTCGATTTTGAACAATGACAACCGTGACATTGTGACACGGCCGAAAAGACTCGCCCGCCTCTTTGACAGAGGACCGCATACCCAGCTGTGGCCGAGATAAGTTAGTTAATTATTCTACACACCAGGCGCATAAAACAATTTTTTAGTTGGAAACTATTTATCAGTTTCACTTATGGTCAGTGGCTCAAGAAAATCTGAGCCAACGTCGTCAACTGGTAAGTTTTTTCTGAAACTGTTTACGCTTGTCGCGCCTATACTCAGTAAAAGTTATTATGAAATGTAGTTTCGCAAAGAAATCACAAACTGCGAACTTGCGAACAAATTTTCATCACTTAGGCTACATTTTCGTTAAAGTTTTCGTATCGCAGACGATAATCTGTCAATTTTCGTCGTCGACTTCTTCAGTTTTTTGACGAACATTCATTTACTCATGCGCAATGTTCATTTTCGTTCTTTTTTTTTTTTTGGGGGGGGGGTAATTTTTTTACGTGGGGAATAAAAAAATTTGAAATGCACCCATTCCGTTGCAAAGATATTTCGACGGTGGGCTAAAATAAATAGATGTTACCAGCATGCCTGTTGGTTTC
>Ga0056114_1001688_pt1 | contig 10419 bp, 6 predicted proteins | sample WorMetHERISLAND1_FD_77005 | JGI IMG/M metagenome (GOLD analysis project Ga0056114, IMG submission 77005) | Marine gutless worms symbiont microbial communities from Max Planck institute for Marine Microbiology, Germany - Olavius loisae HERON... ... | reverse complement strand
GGTCAAATTTTGTCGGAATTTCGCGCGATTTCGCGACTTTGGGAGGCAACCACGGCTAAACGAATGAAGATAGACCTATAATGTCTGCGACGGAATTGTAGCCCATTAAATGCACTTTCCAGCAGTGTATAGATTACGTCGACATCTGTTGGCGTTCCGCCGCTAGGGGGCGTCAAAGAAGGGACAGGTTAGTAAAATCAGCAGTTTTCTATCTTTAACCGTGAATATGTCGAAAACGGTCGCAGATACGGCTAAAGTTACTATTAATGACTGATATGAAGTCACATATGGGCTTTCGATTGGCACCAAGATCGATGATTTTGGATGACCTTGAACTTCACAAGTTTGAATTTTCAGTGAATTTCTCGGGATTTTGCAGATTTCGGACGCAACAACAGCTAAACGCATGAAGATAGGCCAGTATTGTCAGTGACAACGTTGTAAGCACGTCGAATTGGAGCAATTTTTGGCAGGCTTTCGAGTCGCGCGGGTTTGTCAGCGATAGCTGGGCTTTCTTGTCTTATTTTGATATAAAAATACAAACAATCTCTGAATGTTCTTCTTCGTGCTATACGTGAAATAAATCTTTTTCTACCTCCTACTGTCTGTGTTCTCCGTGGTTCTGCTCTTCTTCTGTTAATTTTGTCACAGTACTGCCTTCTCGTAGCTCTGACATATAATCACTCTTTCTGAACTGTTACCATTACGCAGATGATACTCAACTTTTTTTGTCGTATCTCTGAATATCACAGTGTCTGCTGTGCTCTGTGTAGTTACCTCACATCTGATGCCATTGTTCAAACACCCTGCTTCCTGCTTGGGAGTGTTAGTCTGGTCTAGTGTGGTTTGCTGTAGGCGGAGGACTCGTTCGTATCACAGCTGTCGCATGCCATCAAGAAGGTCGCCGAACGTGTCACAAACGCGCCCGAAACTGTAGAATTCGATTATTTCTCGTCGACGAATTTTATAGGACTGTTTATCACGGAACAGTTTGCTGCGCTGCTGAAACAGATCACGACTGACTTTGCAGACGAGATGAAGAAGAGTGGTATGATTCAACGGATTATTGACTGTCTTGTGCCTCTGTATGTTTAGCCTAACAAATGGTCAATGTCAGTCGTGTAAGTACTAGCTGGAGCAGCAGCATGTGTAACGTGAATCTGAAATGTGTCAGAAATTGTGAATATAACTAACTACATCTAATACGATACTATTTTAGTTTGTTCGGTTTGGAGTCACTCACACATGCCACCCTCTGCTATATTTAGAATGTTATTTATAGATAATATTTAAAGTTGCACTTGCAGTATTGCATCTTGTCAATAGATTGGCCTCAGATGAAATGTATGACAGCTACTGCATTACCTGTGCACTTGCACTTATGCAAAAACCCCTTTTACTGTGGTCCCTTTTCCTTCAATACTTTGATACTGTTGGTTGGGTCATTTGTCCTGTAAAACTGTCTCCCAGATAACCTATACTGTGTTGGTGGAGACGTTAAACCCTGGTCAGTCAATCAATCAACACTGTAGTCCCAACTGTAGTCCCACCAGTACTGATCGCTGTGTCTAGAGAACTGAGTTGCCTGTGTAATTTACAATACTGCTCACTGCTCAGCAGTGTTCAACCAGCATGAGCTGTTTGCATTACTGTGCACATATGCAATACATTCTATACTGATTGATGAGTTCCTTTTTCATGAATCCACTGTGCACTGAGTTCTCCAGTTGATTTCGATTAATGTAATTTCAGTTGTCTGGGCCATGTCAAGTCAACTATAGATTTGTAAGGTGCCTTTTAAACGGATGTTCTCAGAGGCGTCTCCAACGAGTAGGTGCAGTCAGAAAGCCAGTTTTTCGGACCAGCTTTAAACTGTCAATGTACTTGAAGTGGGGAAGTAGATCATTCGATGTAATTGGTGCCGACACATGGGAGCTCCACAGACCAGTTATAGGTCCCAGCGTTCAGCAGATCATAGCCCAGCGCAAGCAGCAGTGGTCTACTGGCGTGCACACGTCATGACAGTAGGCTGGACACTGACGACTAAAGCAGTCAAATGCTATCAGTGAAATCTTGAACTTGATGCTCTGAGGGACTCGGGACTGGTAGCCAGTGCAGCTTGACGCGGACCATTGGCACGGAACTTTGACTGACTATCACACTATTGCTGACTGTTGGCACTGTCTAAATGCTCACTTTCTCTAGTAACCTATCCAGTAGTCACGACTTACTTTGCTGCAAGATCGTCTCCGGAATGACCAAAACTGTGTCGAGTGCGACGTTACCTTGCTCAAGCAATCAATTGCTGCATGATCAACCACTGACTGTGATGAGTTGCTGTACACACTGTCTGTCTAATAGCCGTCTATAGTTATCAAAAGCACCTGTGCTGGCAGCAATAGTGCAATCACTCGCGATGTTGTATTTGTGTTGTCTCTGGCACTGAACGCCAATGCGTGTCACACACACGTTGAACGTTGATGTATGTTAGGTGTTACGATAGAGCCACACAAAAAACAGTTGCACTGTAGCCTGGCGTACCAGTTCCCAACCGACAAGAAGGAGAAACTTGAGACATTGGTGAAAACAATCAACTTGAAAGCTCCGGTCCGATGGGATCTTCGGTTATATTCACGAGATGTTTTGAAAGGAAAAGCCAGCTACCAGGTCTGGTTTGCACACACACCTCACTGAATGTTCAGCTGTTGTAAATCTGTCGTTTGAGATTAATTATAATAGTGTTAAATTGCTCAATGATAGCTTAAGCCGATAGTGCAGGTATGATTACCCCTTTGATGCCCACTGTTGCCATATGGGTACAGCTATAAAGCATCCTGTGCCAGACCGGGTTAAGCAGTCATACATCGATGCAGAATGCTATGTTGCCTGCCAGTGTGGCTCAGACTAATAGCAAGTCACCTATGTATGCTTCGTTGTGCATCCTGGATTTTTTTCTTAAAAATTCCAGGACCTGGAAAGTCCTGGAAAAATATCCTTGAAAATTACGCATTTTTATTGGTTCTAATGGAAAACAAGCAGAAATAGAGACCATGTAATTAAGTTCGTCCAATTTCTGAAAAAACTACACTCAACATTTTGCTTCATGCTACAGTTTCTGCAATGGACTATACCCGAATGTTGTGAGTAAAAGGCGTTTTTTGTTTATATTTAAGCATTCATTGGCTCCGAAAAGGTCCTGGAAAATTTCTCACGGGGTCCTGGAAAGTCCTGGATTTTTTCCAGTGAAAGAGTGGGAACCCTGTAACGCACTGGTAAGGTTTGGTAAAAAAAATTAAACATGCATATCATATGCATCTTCTGAGGTGTGCATTTTTAGGTGAAAATTGTGTATATTGTATTTTCAGCACCAGCCCGTCTCTGTGTGCTGCTGAGTTTGTATTTTTCAGCTTTGTTGTGATTGGTTCGTCTTTATCATCAAGTAACTCTTTTTATCTACATCCCTCAGCTGCCTGCTTAACCCTTTGTTGTCCTCTGTTGCTATATGGGTACGGCTATAAAGCATTCTCTGCCGGACCGAGGTAAGCCGTCATTTGTAATTTTTGACATCTGGGCACTCTGACGCTCATGGCTGAGTGTCATAGTGCCTGGATGTCAAAAATGATGGCTTAACCCGGTCTGGCACTGGATGCTTTATTGCTCTTATTGCCCATATGGCAACAGTGGGCGTCAAAGCGTTAATCGTACATGCAATCATCCATCAGTAATTTTTAAAGTGCCTAAGTAATATGCTACTGCTAGGTTCATTAATGTTGCTGTGTCATCTGTGAAGGTTCGACGAGTGCTCTACACTCATGTGCCCGGTGCTCCTGATGAGCTGGAGATGTGTGACGGAGACTTCATCTTCATGGAAGAGAAGGAGTTGGAGATCAGTACGGACGGCTGGTATCTGGGCACGTCGTGGATGACTGGCTGTACCGGCATGTTTCCTGGAGTGTACACGGAGCGAACAGCCGAGACAGAGACGTGGACAATGCACAGGTTGCAATTCTCGTTGTGTTGTCGCCTGATACAGAACAATAAATGAGTTCGACAAAACTATCCTCTGTTCTTGCACTTTTACTCTGAAGTAGTTGCAGATAACCTCTGATATTAATCGTTAGTAAGGCCCACAGTTTTCTGCAGGCCGCGGAATAGCATGCCGCGCCGCGGAATTTACGTAAATGCAGTGGAATTCCGCGATGTCGCGGAAACGCACCGTTTGCACTAGACTGCAGGCAAATTGTGTTGACTTGTGTGTTGTAATGCGGACATGTAGGTCTGGTGAGCGTCTGTAACTGATACAGCGAGGCAGCTGCCACTAGACAGCCAGACCACTGAGCGCAGACCGCCCTGCCCACTGCCCAGACTGCGACAGACTGACAGGGCACTGTCACAGTGTGAGACTGTCAGCTTGGTGGACTAATGACAGTAAACTTGTCTTTAGCGGCACGAGCCTGCCTGCATGCTGGTTGAGATAGGCAGACGGCTGCATTGCATTTGCATTTGCTTTCTGTCATACAGGCTGTGATTTTAGTGGGCTACATAGTTTTACTTAAAATCTATTAGAGTAATTATATCGACTAGTGAGTTTGTAGCTATGGACAAAAATTGCAATAAAAAAACGCCAAAAAGAGCATCCTTATTGAAAAATTAAGCTGAGCCGCGGAACGCTGTGCAAAATGCAAAACCCTGCCACGGAAAACCGCATTTTTTCGCCGCGAAATATCGTGGGCCCTAATCATTAGTTTGTTGATATGAATTCTGTTTTCACCAGTGGTTTGCTATATAATTTAGTTTACTGTTAAGTGTATCTGCCTCATGTTAACTACAAGCTGTGGTGTGTGTATGCTGTCTTCTGACACTGTCATAACTTTTTGTTTGCATGTGTGCACTGTGTTCAGGAAAAAACACATTTTTGTCTATATTTCGTAGAATAATGTTTATTACACAAAAGTTGCCGTGAATGCACCTGTGATTGGTGAATGATACCAATGAATATCTACCATCTTGAAATATATACACATAATTTTAGAGATACTGAAGAAAGTGTAATTGGGTGCTTTTTCTGAACGCAGTGTATTTCATGCCAGTGTTTTTTTCATTGACTAAAACTCATACTTTGTCAACGAAAATAAATTAATTTTTGTCATGCTGACGAAAACTATAAAAGTCACTAATTTTCGTCGACGAAACTAAAACTATGACAAAAATTTGACCACATGATGCAAACTGTAACTAAAATTAGTGAAATTTTTGTCGACATTTCTACGCTACTTTTCGTCAGCTGGTCGTACGTAACTTACTGTGAAAATGTGCGTGCTGCTCAGCCGACAGCAGTGCATACTGTGTACTATGTGATTGCATTGAACTCGGTATTTAGTAAAATTACTTGAGTGACTAAAACTGAAAGGTGACTAAAACTACAACTAAAATGCAGCAAATTTTCGTTGACTAGACAGAAACTAAGACTGAAAGTGTCCTGGTGACTAAAGTGAGTAAAGTCAACAGTTTTAGTCGACTAGACTAACACTGAAACTAAAATTAAAACAGCGGACTAAAAAACACTGCTTCACACATATCTGTGCTTAGTGCATGGGTTGTTGTTCTTCTTGAATGAATGCTGTCTGTTATTGTGTTGATAACGCAGGTCTGTTCCGATTGTTGGTACTGACTTAAAGAATGCTGAGCCAAATGGACCTTTGTATCTGTCCGACGGCACAATGGGCTTCAACACACAGGTCCGTCAAACACAGTCGTTTGCCGTTATATTTAAGAGAGAGGGAGAGAGAAAGAGAGCCGTGGCTGAAGTTTATTGGGACACTTCTGTATTAAGTTGTGTGTGTAATAGGTTGCTTGTCATGTGTGATGTGATGACTGTGTATGTATCGTTTACGGCATCAGTTCACTGGTACAACTGACACACCATCCTGGCACTGGTTGTCAAAATCACAACTGAGTTAATCTCGTGTGTTTGCTGGCTGGTGAGAATGATACAGTCGAACACCATGCGGTCAACCACGGCAAATGCAGGTTTTCATGGAGAAGGAAGCTTAGCTAACCCATATATACACATGTATGCATGTATGCACCAGGTTACTGTTGAAGTCTTGAGTGTGCTGATGTGTATTGAGGAGCATCGGCTGATGCGTTGTGGGAAGTCTATACTATAGGTCATTTGCTGTGTGCCGCGTTCTGGCAGAAATCATTGTGCTGAATGGTGATGTGAGACAGACAATGAAGCAACCACACCTTTCGACTATTGTCCAAGCACAGCGTTTCTCCCTGTTTGGCTTCATTGCCCGAATGCCAGATGAAACAGATGGCAAGAAGTCATAACAGCTTCCTCCTTGGAGAACTGGACGAGACCACTGGGATGTCCTCATACTACATGCATGAAGACTATCCATAGAGACCTGAAATCCAACATCTCCCTGAATGAAGCAATTGACGTGGCTCAGAATCATCCACTCTGCAGACTGATATCTACCATTGGCAGTACACACTCCTAGAAGTGCATGTCAGAATTGAGTGAACGAATGAATGTGTCGTGTTGGTAAGTAAGAGCATTTCTAAGGCGCTTAAATAGAATGTCACAAAGTGCTGTTCGATGTGTCCAATCAGTGCAGTGAGAACGTCCAAGAGTTGCCTGCATCTATTTGTGATAAGATTTAACGTCTTTGTGAATCAATGTTCCGTTGTGCATTCAGATGTCGCGGCTCAACCGACTGGCCTATGCTAACGTTGCCATCTTCAACCGAACGCTGCTCCGTCAGTCTCCGGCTGCATCTGCCGACCCTGCATCTGCCGCCGCTGGTGTAAATGGTTCGCGGTCTGACCACAAGGTGGCTCTGCCGTCGAGTTCGCTGGCTGCCATTCCTGAAGGTACTGTCACGAACGTGGCGTCCGGTTCCAGTGTTCCAAACATGTCGTCAGCCTTGCCGAGCTTTTCTGGTGCCGTCAAACTGTCGAGCGCCGCGCGAGTTCACCAGCAGTCGACACAGACGACGTCGTCGATGGTTAGCGGTGGAGGTACTGCAGCAGCTCATGATGTGAGTCGGTCATCATTAGCCGGTGACGGCCGGTCGTCGAGCCCCAAACATTCCGCAGGCAATGTCAACATCGTCGCCGCCGCTGGTCGCGTACAGGCTGTCGACAATGTCATCCCGCCGACAGTAACAGCAGCGACGAGCATCAAAGGCCCACGACTGCTGTTTGTCGTCCGACACGGCGAACGCATCGACTTCACGTTCGGCAAAGACTGGATGCAGAACAGTTTTAATGCTGCAGGTCTGCACTGCTCTGTTTGATGTAATCAGCCTGCTGCCAAGCACTGCATTTTTAGGCGACATCGCTGATGAGCAATTTCATCTGTTGATCAACGTTATTGTTCCGTAACGGTCTGTTTTCTGTCTGCCACGTCCATGCATTTTGCTCAAACAGCTGAAGATATGGACACGGTTTATTTTGCATACATCAGCCCTATATCGTTAATGGGGAGTATTGTAGAGCGGCTCTGCAGCGATCTGGATCGCAAAGAGCCGCGATATAAATCGCCTACTTTACTTTACTTTACTTTACTTTACTTTATGTCTGTCCAAGATCATGTTAAAATTTGGCTTACATTGGTCGACCCCATTCTCCTTAAATTTTGCCCCAAAGTGGCTCACCCTTTGTTGATTTGAGTGTCGGAGACATTCGATGGCAAATTGTGGCCGAATGGTTAGAGATAGCACAAACAGATAGCAGAGACAAACTGAAAACTTATCTGTTGGACACCACGTAACTGATCCAGCGAACTTGTGGCACCATTTCACGGTCGTGTTGCTACTTGTGAACTTGCACTGTATAAATATTAATAATAATAATAATAATAATGGTCACAATTGAGAGCCCTATAGGAAACAACCATCGCTCTTTCGAATGGTGCCGTCGCTGACCTTGTACGACCTCCCCTTCCTCCCAAATGAGGGTCCCAAATGCACCTGCCAGGACAAACGTGACGTGTGCTGCCACCTGGTGAATATGATAGAACAGCGATGTCGCCTTTTGCCATGCCAACTTAGTTTGGCGCTTGTTATCCAAGTGCTAATATCTCCAAAATGAATGGTACTAGATATACTAGTGATAATGGATAACTAATTGGAAATGATGTGTAATGTCAAGCAGTGCCAGTAGTGATCTTGAGTAATCGTTAATGGTTATTCAACTACTTTCAACCCGTCAGTGGCCAAAAGCTATCATTTATGATACATATGTTGTGTAGTTAACTATTTCAGAATGATTGGAAGTTATGTTTGTTTGTCCTATTTCATTCAGTGTTTCATCACATTTAAAATACTTCAAGGACATCCAAGGTCATGTGCCCCTAGTGCACCAGCGGATGTGGTTTCCGTTAGCGATAGCTGGCTTTCTTGGATGTTTTTATTAAGAACTAAAAGTATAGTTGGAGACGTGATTTGCTGTCATTGGCACTGTCGTGTGATGTTGTTGACAGGTACTTATGTCAGGTATGATCTAAACATGCCAAAGAGTATGCCAAAGCGACGAGACGGTCCACAGAACTTCAGCTCTGACTCGCCATTGACTGTTCAGGGTCACTTTCAGGCCCGGCTGCTAGGTACGTCCTCTCTCTCTCATTCTTGGTTGGAGGGGGGGTGGCATGTCACGGGCCCAATCGACTCCAGAAAGGACCACATGCATTGAGGGTCGGTAGAGTTGATGTAGTTGGTGAATGTCCCATTGTCCGTGCCTGCGTGTGTGACGGGCAGCGAAGTAGAAGATGCTGGCATGCAGTACACGTTGATGAGCTGTGAAAGTGATAGATTGTCGCATTCCCTTCGACTGGTCCTCATACTGTGCCGAATGTCTTTGTAACGCAATAGGATATACATCTGAAATTTTTATTACCACTGAAAAACTTACCCCCAAATTGCCTAAAATTGATTGCTTCTAGAGATGCACCGATAAGGCAATGGCCGATTATCGGCCGGCCGATAATCGGCATCTAACAATCGGCCGATTACCGATAAATACATAAACCCGACATTCTTACCTTAATACCAAAGAATTTATCGATCATACAAATATTTTATTGCATAATGTAACAGATTATTGCATAACTAAACAATGCCAAGCGCATGTTTGCCAAGTTTGCATATATAACTATAAAATGAAAATTTGTATCGTCTGTTCAAACTAAAAAAATATAATTTCAGTATCCAACACCATCATAATACATAGTAAATAACAATCGGCCGATACCGGCATAGTAATCGGAATAAATCGGCCAATTCCGATTATCGGCAAAACTGCCGATAATGGGCCGATATCGATTATCGGCCGATTATCGGTGCATCCCTAATTGCTTCTGTACTGTAAACTGACAAATCTGTGATGTTTGGGGGTTTGTGTGTGTGATCGACGTGGATACATTTGTGCATTATTTAGGTATAATTCAGTGAGAAAGCACAGTAGTTGGTTTCACTGGTTTGTCATTTAGTCTGCGAAGTTGTGAGTGTGTTCAAACGCAAGGTTCCAATTATTGCCGGCTTAATTTAAAACAGACACTTTAGTGTGTGTCAGAGATCTTCATTGGAAGAAGCTGGTGGTGGTACTTTCACTTCACAACCACAGCAATAAGTACTATACTATATAATACTTACTAGCTTCTCATGACAGCGATTGAAGAGTCAATGTATTAAAACGTTTGATTGTATTGGATGAACTTTGTGATAATTCCAACCAAAAGAATTCGTTCGTCTTCGTTGCATTAGTGCCAGAATTACTCCAGTATAATACATATATAATTATCTGTCCCATTGCTATAGCATAGCATGGGACAGATTATAAGATCGCTGGCGTCTGTCTGTCTGTCTCTGTGTGTGTGTGTCTGTCATCGCTCCTACGGTCGCAATTTTAAATAGAATTTGATGAAACTTTGCACAGTAGTTTGGGGTCGGAAAACTAAGATCGAGTTCGTTGGGGGTCAAAATCCTTTAGTGTCTTCCCCTATTTTACCTCAAAATCAAAAAAATTTATAATGGCGCCTATGGGGAAATTTAAAAAAAAAATTAAACTGTCATAACTCCGGTTGTACGCAAGATAGAGTCGTAATTCTTGGTTTTAGTGTGAGTTTTTGGGGACGGCCTATTTAACGGCATCATCTAAATTTACCCCCAGATGACCCCCGTTGCCACGGCAACGAAATGTGGGACAAAAACGGCTATAACTCGGCTTATATAAGAGATATCCGCGAGATCATTGTGTATAACAGGGGGTTTTCAGGGGCGGGCAATTGAATGATGTCAGTCAAATTTTACAACGACCGATTAGGGTAACCCATGGGTTGGTGTCAATGGACCACCTATAGGAAACCACCCACTGCGAGTCTTATGGTAACGTGACCGATGACGTCATGTG
>Ga0056114_1001687_pt1 | contig 10422 bp, 8 predicted proteins | sample WorMetHERISLAND1_FD_77005 | JGI IMG/M metagenome (GOLD analysis project Ga0056114, IMG submission 77005) | Marine gutless worms symbiont microbial communities from Max Planck institute for Marine Microbiology, Germany - Olavius loisae HERON... ... | reverse complement strand
TTTTCGAGGACGGCGGATCTAATGGCGCTATTTCCGGTTCGAACAAATCCAAGATGGCGGCCGCCGCCATCTTGGAAAAATTTCAAATGGCCATATCTCCGCAACCGGTCGTCCGATCCACTTTGCGTTTGGTTCTATGGTGGGTTTTGGGGACGGCGGATCTAATGGCGCTATTTCCGGTTCGAACAAATCCAAAATGGCGGCCGCCGCCATCTTGGAAAAATTTCAAATAGCCATATCTCTGCAACCGGTCGTCCGATCCACTTCATGTTTGGTTCTAAGGTGGGGTTTCGGGGACGGCGGATCTAGCGGTATATATGGCGCTATTTCTGCCAACCACGTGTACGGCCAGTTTTCTTGCCTTCAAAGACAACATCACATCACATCACTGTTGATGCGTAAGACATTGGAGCTAGATTTTGTATGGAAGGGTATAGCCTACGGTTCGTATAGGGTATACAGTTTCGAGGTAGGAAATAAAATTGCAGCTTTTAACTGGGACAATTTGAGAATAGCGAATAATGCGCTATCCACATGTTGGGTACTAATGTAGTTTTCGGGTTTGGCGTATTGTATGGATCTACACTGTGTTCAGAAAAAAACACCCACTCACATTTTCTTTCATATCTCCATGAATGATGTGTGGATTTAAACAAAAATTGCAGTGAATATACCCAAGGAAAGGTCGATTCTGAAAATGTTGAAATTAGAGACGAGACCGAGACGTTCAACAAAACGCCTCGAGACCGAGACGTTCGAGAACGAGACTACAACCCTGGCAAGGTTCTGGCAAAGTAGCTCAACTCGCACTATGATTTCTGCTATAATTTATTTCAACGTCAAACGCAGCACAAAAATAACAAAATAAGCTACAAATAGGCCTACAGCAACATAAACGAATAAAAGCAGAATCACAGACAGGACATAAAACTACAACAATTAAGCAAATCCGCCGGTTTTCACTGAACAATTGTAATTATAATGTCATCAATGCGTGACTATTTTACATTGGCGGAGAACAAAGCAAGATCGTATCTGAAATCAACCATTATTATTGATGTTTTCTCACAAGACGCCGACTACTCTTGCTTCAGCGCACACGTACACCCTGCTGTCAATACGGGGAGCCAATGGTCATCAATAGTCGGCGTGACGTCACCGGCTGCGGTAGTTGCTGCTGCTGCTGCTGCTGGCAGCGATGGCTCCAGCTGCTGGATATCAACATGGCGCCTCATCGGTGAAGGTCGCCGATGCTGCAGCGTATACAATGTCGTCTTGTGGAAAACTGTCCGCTCGACAATAGCGAACGATCGTCGTATGTCTGGCGCTGTCGTTTCAACGTGTCACGGTAGCACGTTTGACTCGGGTGACGAAAGAGTTGGATGCCGATCGCACGGCTGACGACACGCAATGAAGCAGGTCACCGTCGGAAGGTCGAGCGTGTTAGTCGTCATCACTACCGTCATGAGGCGGAGGAATGCGACGTTATGGGTGACGTAGCTAGTGCGTCAGGACCTCCTGTTTATCAGTTTGTCGACCGCATCAACTGGTTTGCTGTCGGCGAGTTTGTTTACATCTGTATACAGCTACGACTTCTCTCGGAGGTACTCGCATCATTAAAATTCATCGCTTCGGATTGAGACCGCACCAATTTTCCATTGTCGCTTTGATTATATCGACATGCTACGATGACCACAACCGGTGACTATACAGTAAGGTGCAACTAAGGCAGCTGGTCACATGGTCGCGTTCAGTGCTGCTCCGGCGTACTGCTGATCCTGAAATGTTCCTGTTTCACTGGTGTCTGAACGCGATACGCTGTCGTCGAGACACGACGCTCGAGACGACACCTCTCTCTCCGTCCAAGTACAACGGTCTTCCGCCGGCGATCGACTGCGAGCTTCAGCGACAACTAGTCGACGACATACCAGAGTCCACCTACGACGTCATCGGCATCGGTCGACCAATGCCGGACGAGGAAACCCTGATTGGTTCTTCGAGTTCATTCCAGGACCGTCCGAACCCAGTCTATCCTGCGATCTTGCACAAAGACCAGCGACTTGTCACCGAGCTGTACAGTTACCAGTCTGAATTACGTGACTTGGACGACGTCGTGACGGACGGCTACTTTCACCCGGGCAACATGGATGTGCTACTCGGCATTAACGATGTTGCTACTAATGGAACAAGTGGTCACTGTGGACGTGAAAACGAAACTTCTGTCACTGTCGATGAAGAAACAGGACAAGTAACAAACATTTCAGATACAAGTTGCAATCCCGTTCCTTTGTTTACACACTTCTGTATGTCTTCGTTACAATTAGTTCAACCACATCTTCAGCAGGAAATTCAACACGAAGCTAGCACGTCCGACAAACAAAATTCATCCGCTATTACTGACAAAGATCTGCCAGGGTCTGACGCCGATCACGTTGATTTTTCTTGTGGAAATTTGTCGTGCTACACCGATACGAATGTTATCGATTCGTCGCAGAGAAATGTGGTCGCCTCATTTCCGGTGGACACAGTACACGACCCGCTGGTCACTATTGCCACATCACTGGTCAACTTCGCATTTAACGCCGCAGTGAAAATCATAAACGGTAACGTAACAACGTCAGGAGCCAGTCCTACTCGTCAGCCTGTTTCCAGGGGTGCTTCGAACTCCGTCCATCCACTCTGCGTTCCATACGAGTCGACTGAGGAGTCTGAGGACCCTGCACAAGCTGCTGCAAGAGCAGTGGTTGACCAGGTACTGTCGGAGGCGCTCAGCAGATACAGAAGCTGCGTGTTTATATCTGGCGAAGGCGAGAGGTCGATAACGACGGACACCTGTTTGGCACCAGCTCGCCACAGCTACTCGCCACCTGATTGCTGCGAGCCAGACACGGTAAACGGCGGTGCTACTAGTAACGCTACCTGTGCGTTAATGTCAGACGCTGCAACCGACGATGAGAGCGTTGCCATCGGCTGCTTAGCAGTCGACCACTCTCAGGTCTTAGTAGCAGACGAACTCGTCTGTATGCCGACCGACTGTGACTGTAGGAGAGAGGATGAGTGTGCGGAGTCGGCGTGTGGTGGTCCGTTAACGTTCACTTCTCAATATTGTCGCTCAGTTTCGCCGCCGTTCACCGCCTGTTCGCCTGATAATGTTTCGGAAATATCGAACGATAACAGTGTTATTGTCGGTTTGTTTGACGATGCCTGTGGACACGACATTGTTTGCGATGAGCCGACTTGGCAAGATCACCTCCATCCTATCAACCACGACGTGCAGTCGCCAATGTTGTGTTCCGAATCATCGGCTGAACCGTTTGTCGAACTGTCGCGCGAGAACGGAACGGACGACGCAAAAATAAGCTTCATCGAACAAGTGCTACCGAGTGACGACAACTGTCCCGATACACTCTCGTATTTAACACCATTTGCCGCACAAAGCACATCGGAAGAAGAAACGTGGAGTTCCTATCAGTCGAGTTGTCGACCCGAAGACTACTTCTTTCACCGATATGTCATCCCGATCGATCAGCTGGACACCGAAGAAGCGACGTGGAAAACGAGAGACACGACGTCATCGCACAACGACAGAGACGACCAGCGAAGTAAAATGCAGCTGGATCTGAAGGCCAACGAACAGAACAACGATACTGACATGGACGCAGACATCAAAGCTGTAGCAGCGTTCTGTCGAGCGATGTTCACTCCGGTGGAGACTGACGCAGATGAGATTGACATCAGAACGTCGTCGTCCGACTTCATCAGTAGTCCGGAGACACCCGACACCGAGGATCGCATGAGCAGCGGCCGTCCAACTGGAGTCCGACGTTGTATATCTCTGCGAACGTCTCCGGGAACTCCACACAAGAAAAAGTCTGTTCGCTTCGCCGATGCCCTCGGTCTCGACCTGGAATACGTCCGCCAGATCCAGACGGTCGACGAGCCGCTGCCGACCATCACTGGCGACAGCGACGAAGTTCGGTCTCGTCGACTGCTCCTGGCGGAGGCGTCGGCTGCTTGGCGTCAGTCTCGGCCGCTCGTTCAGCGTCGCTACCTGTGCGCCTGCTTCCAGGCATCCGGGACTCATCCGGACTTCATCGAGCGCGTTCATCGGTCGCGCGTCGTGCTCGAGAGCTGCGACAACGACGACCGAGCTTCTACGATCCACGGCGTCGTGCGAGTCGCCAACGTCGCCTATCGTAAGACAGTGGCAGTCCGAGTCTCGACGGATGCATGGGCGACACAGACGGACGTTGCCGCTCAGTACGTCCCGCGGTCCAACGACGGTACAACGGATCGCTTCTCATTCCAGATTGTCCTGCCGCGTGGCGCTACCGACCTTGGCCGTCGCGTCGAATTTGCCGTCTATTTTACTGCGTTCTTTGACCTCGAAGACCGTTCGGAAACGTACTGGGACAATAACTTCGGTGCCAATTACTGCTTCGAGTGCTACGGTCATGACGATGGCGGAAGTACATTGTTAGATGCGGAAATGGACACCGATGACGGCCAGTTTGCTACCTGGTTGAGTTTTGTTTGAGCTCAGAGAACATAACAGTGTATTCGACTTGCCACCGTGTAGTCAACCAGTATAGTTATTAGCATAGTGGCACATAAAATGTCGTGATTGTTCTATACATACAAACGGCTTAGAGAATGTCCTGAAGTATTTGTGTCTAGTTTCTTGTATAGGATTTCTACTTGAATAGCTGCTACTTACAGTGTATTTACATGTACTTGGTTGTCTAAAGTCTATACTTACTATCGCAAAATATAATAGTTACATTATGCAAACAGCAAAAGACTTAAATGCAATACTGTTAGTGGTTGTTTTGAAAATGGTCAGAAAGTCTTTGTCCGTCAAGTAATCTTTGTGTCATCACTTGGCGTTATGCATAATGTTGTCTTGTTCGTAGAAGTCTTTTGTTGCCGCATGTCTGATCGTCTTTCAGTTGTTTTCGCTGTGAAGAACGCTCTGTGATATCAAGTAGTGTGTATAGTATATAGTTCTTTCGTTATGTAGTATTCCAGTGTTACCCTGAATACCTAATTCAACGTGTTGTTGTCCATAATGGCATTGCGTGTTTTGTAATATGAACTCAAAAATCCCGTTGATTGTTGTAGCTAGAACATCTTGATGTTATAGTTATTTTGTATTAATCTTAGCATAACCAATATACCTTTAATGTATAGCGTGCTAGCAGGCAGTATTATAGCTGATAGCAATGTACAATGTCGTATTGTATTCTGTCGTTCTTCGCTATGTAAAAATATTATTTTCTTACATTGCAATAGCCTTTTTGTTGCAGTGCTTTCTGAAATCAAGGTTTATTGAAACAATACGATGAGATATTAGGAATAGTCAATGGCGCAACAAAAGGGATCTACCGCCAAAATTTGGAGTGCCCCCACTTTTTACATTACAGGGTAATAAATCCACTGAAATGTCCACCGTAATCGTTACGTAATCATTATTTTGAGGCACTGTATGAAATGAGGTCCGTCTGTCTGTCCGTCTGTCGCACGGATGGAGCAGCCAAAAACGTTGAAGTTAGGATTATGAAATCATCACCATATGGTACTCATCTCTTTAGTTTTTGTGCAGTAAGTTTCATCCCGAAATTTGTAATGGGTTCCCCGAGTGCATAGGGGCATCAAACAAAGGAGGGGTTGGGAAAACAAGCCAGTTTCTAGCTTTAAACGTCAATATCTCGAAAACGGTAGGAGATATGGCCAAAGTTTCCATTAATCACTAATAGGACGTCGCATATGCGCTAATTTCGATTTACACCAAGATCGATGACCTTGGATGACCTTGACTTGCTATAAGCTCGAATTCTTTCGGAATTTCGCGACATTTGGTAGATTTGGGAGCCAGCAACAGCTAAACCAATGAAGATAGACCCGTATTGTCAGCAACAAAATTGTAGCCCATTAAAATTAACGTACTTTCCAGCGGTGTATAGATTACATTGATATCGCAGGGCGCTCCTAGCTAGGGCCTAGGGGGCGTCTAACAAGGGTGGGGTGGATAAAACAAGCTAAAGCTATTTTCGAACAAAATACGTCAATTATTATCTCGAAAACGATAGGAGATACGATCAAAGTTGCTATTAATGACTAATAGGAAGTTGCTTGTGCGCTATCGATTGATACCAAGATCGATGACCTTGAATAACCGGCACATTATGAGTCCGAATTTTCGGAAAATTTCGCGGGATTTCGCAGATTTAGGAGGCAACAGCCACTAAACGAATGAACCCGTATTGTCAGTCGCGACAGCGTTGTAGTGTAAGCCACTGAATGTACTTTTCAGCATTATTATTATGATGATGATCGTACCAATACGGGTCTATGTTCCTTGTGTTGATTTGCCGTAGATTTCTTCGCTATAGGGGTCTTCATACACGCACTGCTGTCGCACGCTTACCTTAGCGTTAGGCTAATTAGGCTTTCTTGTAACGCTAGTGTAACGATGACATCAATTGTTTAAACGTAGAAAACGGCAAAAATTTCGGTTATCGTATTTTCGCATGTAAAAATTTATGTCCTCATTACCATGTCAGAAAATCATTGCATAGTAATGGTGATTGAAAATTTTTTTACATGCGAAAATACGATATGCAATCTTTGCCGTTTCTACGTTAATTGGTGTCCTCGTTACACTAGTGTTAAAACGACAGTTTTTAGCTGACCGTACTAACGGTCGCACTTATGCTACAGTGTCGCGTCTGTCTGTCTGTCGTCGTCGTCTGTAACGTCATGTATTGCGGCTAAACGGTGCATACAGCAAAAGTTACTATTGACAGCTTATAGGAAGTCGTATATTAGAAATCGATTAATACCAAAATGAATGACCTTGATCTTTGTTTAGAGGTCGTATTAAGGTCATGCCAACCATTGCGTCACATTCGTCACTGAATATCTCGGAAGCCGTTAGAGATAGAGGCTTGGTTCCAAAGGACCACCAACAGGAAATGGCCTATGGGGAAATGGTCACGTGACCGATGACGTCGCGTGACCCCGAAAGGTCAAACTCGTGACTCCAATACGCTTAGAGCGCAATATCTCGAAAACAGCTGTAAATGCTATTTAGCAACAATCGCTAATAAGATAGTCTGCTGTGTGGCAGTAGCCTACGGTCGGCTATCCTATTTGTTTTATTATCACTGTAGAACTTTCAGTCAGGTCGTTGTGGAACTTGACTGGCATCCAATAACTCGACCCCAAAAACTCCTGTTAGACTCAACGATCTCGCAGATATCTCATATACATGCTGAGTTATAGCTACCACTACCGACCCCCGTTGCCACGGCAACGGGGGTCGGTAGTGGTAGAATTTAGAGTCTGTGTGTGAGGATTTTTCATGGACTGTAATCGCCGGACAATATTAGGTGATTCTGTAGCACTCTTAGTTATCACCAGTCCCTGACAAAAGTTGTAATAGTTATTATTATTCAATAAACTATCAGAGTCAAAGTCAACTTCAATGTAATCGTTTTCCGCATGCGTGACGAGCGACTTTCGGTTTTCGCAAATCCCGTCTTCCATGAAACGCTAGCGTGAGTATTCTTAAAATTTATTTTTGTCAAATGTCTTAGCATAATTGCAAACATGTTATCTCGAGTTACCTGTTTCAAAATAAAGTTCATCATGGTTTGAAAGTAATCGACAGTATTCATCAGAGGATTGCAGTCCGGCTGAGTAGTTTACTCGTACATAAATCTAAATTTTTGAAGAAAAAAAAAACAGAAACAAAAATCGATCTATATTTTTAGCTGACCGTAGGCCTACTAGCGTAACGGTCGCGCTTATGCTACAATGTTGCATCTGTCTGTCGTCTGTGGCGTTATGCATAGTAGCTAAACGATGCGTCCTAGAGCAAAACTTACAGCCGATAGAAAGTCGTATATAAAGAATCGATTGGTTCCAAAATGAATGACCTTGACCTTTGCATAGAGGTTGTTTAAGGTCATGTCAACCATTGCGTCACATTCGCCATCAGAGAGAGGCTTGGTTCCCGAGGACCACTAATAGGAAATGGCCTGTGGATAATCGAATGGTCACGTGACCGATGACGTCACGAGATTCCGAAAAGTTAAGTCGTGACCCCAATACATTTAGAGCCCAATATCTCGATAACGGTTGGAGATAGAGATTTCGTTCCAATGGACCACCAATAGGAAACAGCCTACGGGGAATCGAATGGTCACTTGACCGATGACGTCACGTGACCCCGAAAGGCCAAGTCGTGACCCCCAATACGCTTAAAAGTCAATATTTTAAAAAGGTGCAGTAGATATTTAGCAACAATCGCTAATTAATAGATCGTCTGCTGTGAGGCAGTACGGTCGGCTAACCTAGTGACAGCTTGGCTTCTTGGTTATAAATGCACACGATCGACTTACGATATATGTAGGCCTAGAACAAGCAGGTGCACGGCCACGAGGCCGCTGCGACATAATTACTGATTACACAGTGTCAGAAACACGAAACATTTCCGCTGATGAAATGCATTCCACAATATGTTTAGATTGGACCGTTGATCATTCATTTTGGTCTTTGTTTGAGATAAATCGGTCCATGTTTGACGAGGATATGCACGAAAAACGATTTTTACATTTTCATTCCCAGTGGCCTTCAGTGACCTTTTAGACCTCAATTTTGCTCCCGTAGTTCTTGTGCAGGTGATGTCTCCTCTAAATTTTAAGTTTCTATGGCTTAACTGTTTCAAGACAGCAGGAGGCACGGGACGGATGGACGGACGGACAGACGAACGGGTGCAACACTTAATGCGGCGCCCTAGGGAGGATCGCATAGAGTGAACGAAAGGTATGTGAGGTATGTGACAGGCAGACAGACAAATATCACAAAACAACGCATTTTCGCCGGTGAAATGTACACGTAGAATGATACGTGTAGAATGTGGTAAGTGTTTGACTCACAGTGTAGACGTTGTGACTAAAAAAGTAAATTGACGAAACGTCGACGAGTAGACGATCTGATAATCAGATCGTCTACTGATAATCAGTCCGACAACCTGGTTTCGAGTTTTCTACCTCCCGCCGTCCACCGCGAAGTGTTGTTCGCGTACGCTACCAGGGGTGTGTGCGTGTGATTTGCGTAGAATAGACTATACAGTGACCACCAGTGACCACTGTGCAGTGACAGAATTTATTTCAAAGACGTTCGATAGGTGGCGCGACGAGTCTCGTGGTGCAGTACTGCAGTCAGAACAAAGTACGGCCGTGAAGTCTATGCTATTGCTATTCTGCAGGGCTAACCTACCACAGAGAGTTTAGTTTCGATTCTGCGATAATTTGGCAGACGATAACGTACACGGTACTAATGCAGTTTTCGGGGTGTGGATCTACTTCTTGCCTTCTTACAATTTTCGTATAGATTCAAACGATTTGCTGAGGTAATTCTTGACGCTAATTCAGACTTTTCAAATTTCAGCACTGTGTATATCGGGTGATATTGTGAACAAAGTGAGCTTCCGTGATATTATGATTATTCGCTGACAATAAACTTTGCCATTGTGTTTTTGATCTGTTTGCCTGTGAGTGGGGGGGGGAGTTTTACGAAACTGTTTACAATTTTAACATTATAGACAAAAGTAAACGACATTATTGATTGCTGCTTCAGAGCGATATATTCCTACCAAAGTTGAAGTGCCTCGTTCCAAAACTTTCCAAATACGTAACACGATATTAGCACTGCAAAGTATACCTCTTACACAGTGTGTGTCAAAAATTATCTCCAAGGTTTTCCACCAAAAATTTCCAATGGCTGGGAATGTCAAAGCAAAATTTTACGCACTTACTGTGTTGGGTGCTTTATTGGTCATTACCGTTAATGTGGGATGAGCATTGGACCTACTAGATACCTCAGCGAAAGGCGGTATGCCTGCCCATATGGCAAGGTAAGAATAAGGTACGGTGCTGTCTCAAGCTCGTCAACTGTTGTCTTTTCATGACGACAGACGACATGCCAGTTTGTGAAGTTTTATTGACTGCAGGCATAGTCACAAGAGGATATACGCTTCTCGCATCGTAAATCAAAACAAGGGCCAAAGTTATTTGGCAAAGGGCGCGACATCGCTCGGCTCTTGTGGATATCTTCTGTCATGTCAAGTCATCTCACGGCGGCCATTTTCCATTTGATCGAATCGGAAATAGCGCCATTCGATCCGCCGGCCCTGAAAACCCTACACCCAACAACAAACATGAAGTGGATCAGATTGATCGATTGATTGAGCATGGTTTAACGTCACCAACACAGTATACAAGAAAGCCGTGCTGCCGCAAGGAAACCGCGCGATGCCGTAAGTGTTCTTTTCGGTTGAAGTTCGCCAACAACATTCCTTACAAGTATAAGACTAGCCATGCTTCGAAAGCCACGCTTCAGAGCTCCAAACATGCT
>Ga0056114_1001686_pt1 | contig 10423 bp, 7 predicted proteins | sample WorMetHERISLAND1_FD_77005 | JGI IMG/M metagenome (GOLD analysis project Ga0056114, IMG submission 77005) | Marine gutless worms symbiont microbial communities from Max Planck institute for Marine Microbiology, Germany - Olavius loisae HERON... ... | reverse complement strand
TCTGACGCTCAGGGCTGAGCGTCAGAGTGCCCGGATGTCAAAAATTACAAATAACGGCTTAACCCGGTCTGGCACAGGATGCTTTATAGCTGTACCCATGTGGCACCACTGGGCGTCAAAGGGTTAAGTTTCCATAGAGCCTATCTCACAACAATGTAGTAATCCTTCCACCGTTGATGACAACTGCTGTTATGTCTGCGGTTGTCGTGCTGTATGCAGTGTGTAAGTACACGGTTCACGAGCGATGTGCAAGCAGAGTACCAGCTTGTTGCATCAACACGTACGTTAAGTCGAAGAAAGTCGCCTACGTGAGTTGAACGAGCTGTTATGTTGAGTACTTTGACATTGTTGTCCCAGACATTCAGGCAAGACAGGACCCCCCCCCCCCACATGCCATACTCCAGTCTGTACTTCTTGTTCTTCTTCTTGGTCAAAACGTGACTTGTATCTTAGCCGTTTCTACATCAGACTCTGCAATACTGACACACTGTAGTCCACAGCAACACTGGAGAGTTTTCCAAATTCATTTTATGGGTAATGAGAGGTAAAGAGTTTGTTAATAAGTTGGGGTTTTGGGGGTTTTATGTGTATTATTCTTGGTGATAGAACTTACGTTTAGTTTTGTTATTATCAGTATATTGATTCCTTGAGAAGAAGATAATCTCCAAAACGACCTTTAATTTGTTGAATGGGATATGAACTGCACCGTGTTACCACTACTGCTCTGTAGCGTTTTTATTTGGAGAAGGGCAGGACTTAGACTGAACTTACTGAAAATTGCATGGAGAAAACTCTGAATAAAAACCAGCTGAAACTGAGAGACCGTTTGTGTAATATTTCAGCCGATGACACACCACTGGGTGGAAGGGAACTGTGCTGGCAAATGTGATCGATGTAACAAGTCCATCAAGGCATACAACCGTGTGACAGGCCGTCACTGTCGCTGGTGTAAAGTCTTGGTATGTTATAATGCTGTCACCCATTGAGACAGTGTACTGCTGCGTTGTACTGTCAGATAACCTGCGTGTGGCAGTAGCTTGCTGATTTAGTGGGAATTGTCAGCTCTACGGATCCCACCACTTTAATCACTTTTACCTTGTTCTCTGATAGTCTTCTTTCGTTATATTTGGCTTGTGGGTTGGTTAGAGTCGTGGAATATATTCATCTTTATTCACCACACAATGGTAGAAACAAATAGCGTAACATAACAATAAATTAGGAAAACTTAACTATAGAATTCTAATACAGCTCACACTAGGCTTACTGTTGTCAATGCGTTTACGAATACAGTTGTGAATATCATGTTACAAACGTGAAGACAACCTACAGAACAAGTTATCAGTATTGTCAAATTTCAGATTAAACGCACTGACACGCTTAGCCCAAAGTACACTGGGCAGATCAAATGAAAATTGTTGCTGACAATAAGTAATAGTTTCCATGTTATTAGACTTAAATAGTTTCATGAAAATCGGTTTATTGTAAAATCGAGAGAGAGAGTGGTATGGGTTTATGTTAGTTAACCATGGAAAGCTGCACCTTAAGTGATAGGTAAAGTTTGACTTGTGATTCGATGTGATTGTTACTTTTGATCTTCTTTGCATGAAAGTTTGACCTCCAATTGTTTCTTTTTATATTACAACTTAGCAACTCATTTGCATACAAGCTTCTGGCCAACTCAGCCTCTCATCCACAGCAGGATGAAGAACAAGTATTAGCTTAACTTGTATGGGTAGGTGGGGCAGGCAAGGATTGCTGCACAGGACAGGTCATAGACTGCATCGAGACCTTACGTGCTGATAGGCTTGGAGAAGTAAGTTGAAAGGTGAAAGTTAACTGGTACAGGCTCTGGTTGAAGGCCTTGTGCAGCTGATTGGGGCGGTGGTATGCTGCACCAGATGTCACATTGTCCATTAGCACTGGCAGTGGTTGATTGATTGATTGAGCAGGGTTTAACGTCTCCACCAACACAGTATAGGTTATACGGGCGACGGGACTGGCAGTGGATGGCTACATAATCTGTCACAATACCATTAGCTGATACCAATTAGACGTTAGTTTTGAAATCATAGAGCATATCTGGTCACAAGTTATGATAGCAGTGTTGTAGCATGATGTCAATGTATGGTGTGATAATACTGCTGTGTGTATGAGGCTTAATAACACTGCTGTGTGTGTGGTCTAATGATGCAGTTCTCTGTGTGGTCTAATAACACTGCTCTGTGTGTGGTCTGATCACAGTACTATGTGTGAGGTCCATTGACACTGCTGAGTGTGAATGTGTGTGTTGAAGCTGCACAACCGATGTGCGTCCCAAGTCAGTCCAGAATGTGATCGTGGTGAGTTCCGTGAACATATTCTACCTCCGACGTCCATCTGTCCTGCAGTTCTGGTGAGTTGCTTGTCAGTCATCTTCCTTTCACACAGCAGCATGCTATGTAGTTATCCACTGTCCCCTAGCTGTGTCATGTTAATTTTCTTTGCACTAAACTGCTGTTTGAAAATCAAACGTGGTTACCCTTATTGGGGCCTTTAACTGCAGGTAGGTTATGGAAATATGGAAATCAGAAAAACCACTAAGCTTCATTGCCATTCTCACTATGCTCGGCTCAGTGATATAAACATTACTCGGCAGTTTTTTTTTATTTATGACAAGTTGATGGTCCATCAAGTTAATGGCACTACTAGTGTCACAGTCGCAGTCACTTGTGTGATAAACCAATATTGTCCAACTCGTGTTTCAAACAACTGTCCAAATTGTTTATCTCCTGGCCAAGTGTCGTAAGAAGCGAGTAAACCAGGCTAGTTTTGTATTGCTATGTTTTGTGTTGTTTGCTTTTTCTGGGTTGTGCTTAGTTTTTGTAGTGTCTGTTTTTGATTTTTCTTCTGTGCTGTATTTTTCAGCATCAGCATATAGCGACATAAATGGCAGTGTATAGCCTAATTGTGCCGATGTGCCGTTAAGAAACTGCTCACTGCCCCCCCCCCAGGCCTCTGAATTGTCTATCTAAATGACTGGCAATGCATCTGTGCAGTGTTGTGGCACAGGGATTTGAAATATTTTTACCAAGAATTTATTTTCCACGAAATTGGCCCTATCAGCAGATGTGTTGTTCGTTCATAATAGCCGGCTTTCTTGTTCTTCAACGATGTCTGTACCGGTATTCAGTTGGTGCAGGTTATTGCCTTGCTTGACCATCTAAGGCGAGCCACTGATCATGACACTTGCAGTAAGTGTTGTTCAATAATATGTGATGTGAACTTGATGACATTGGTTCCCATTCTCTGTGCACAAGAGCAGGCCACCTGCCTGTTGTTGCCTGATTTTGAGCCAGCTGGAGATCATGTTTGGATCTCTGCTGTCCAAGGTTCTGGTCCTCTGGTCCAAAGTTCAGGACACCCATAGTGTCGTCCCCTACTGTGCATTCTAATTTATAATTGCATGTACAACTGAGCCAAATGCAGTCGCTCATCACTAATTGAGTCACTAAGACGCACTAACTGAGTGACTCGTCACTAGTCATTCACGATGAATTCATGCAGCTGACACATATGTCCAATGATGTAGCAAGGTGGTTAATGATGTATTGTAGGGGCGGAAGCCTCGGAGCAGCGTGGAGGACGTGTGTAAGATGGACGTCGTTCCAGACAGTCCGTCGTTTGGTAGCGAAGGGCTTCCTGAATCTCTTGAGGTTTGGTCGTCATTTCGTTAATGTCAGTCACAGTGGGATTGGAATCAGGTCCTGCAGAGACTCTGATCAAACAATCTGCTATATTTCCTGACTGCTGTTTTGTGAACTGTTTTAGTCTCAGTTCTGGTCATTATGTTTGTTTTGCCTTCGACATTGTGTTAGACAGACACTAACTTTGTCTTTGATCCTGGATTCATATGTCCTGTATGTAAAATTGGGCTGGATTAGATTTACAGCAGTGGAAAGTAATTTGTACAGAAGTGTACTGTCTGTCCGTCTTCCTATGTGCCAGCAATGAAGCAGTTTGTTCAGCTCAAGTTGCAGTGCCCCAGTGGGACCACTTGTGTCTGTAGCATCATACTTTGTCAAGCGGTCACAGTCACCTGTAGCAGGAGTACACAGCACAAACAGTTGTCTTTTTGCAGTGTAAATGGCTGTGTCAGTTCTTCACACTTTACATTACTAGCTGCACCACTGAGCAAGTTATAACTAGACGCTTATTTATTGTCTCCGAAGTTGTGATTACACTATATGTGGCTGTTGAAATGTGTGTAATATAAGTTTAATCTTTATTATTGTAAGTCAACTCAAATGATTGTACTGTAACTAGTCTTCACTGTGTTGCTATTAGTCAGCAGTTCTGGCAAAATTCCTTCCTACTCCTGACCAAATGATGACATCGTGAACTTGAAGAAGAATGCCAAGACCTAGTCAGTTTGAGTAGCTGTAAAAGATCATCATTGGAATATGCACACAACTCCAGCCACATCTCACCAATTTTGTAGTCAAATTTGGAGTCAGATATGCAAGCAGCATCCAAGTTGTACATAGACAGAGAATTGTTATTTATCGTAACTGTGTGTTTGCAGATAACAGCTTCACCAGACGTAATACCTCTTCTTGTGTTCATTAACCCAAAGAGCGGAGGCAAACAGGGAACGAGGTAATGGCAAGTGTCAGTCATGTGTAAGACTGAATTCTGCTGTAGTTAATAGTTTCTAATGGCACGAGTGGAAATATCGCCATTTGGGCCAGTGTGTCTCCAGAGAGTAACTTCAGGGTCTTGTGTGAAGCATTCGATGTTGGCTGATCTGGCTTTTTTATGGGCCAAAATGATGCCTTTCTGATGTCCTGGTTGATCAGTTATGTCATTCCACTCACTGCTGCGTTTGACCAGCTGAGGGTATTAGCATCCCCCACAATTCATGGTCGAGACTCACCAACTGAGTGACTCCAGCAGATAAGCCACTGTCTTCCTCTGTGGATGACTCATTGGACAGTAATTGAATGTCAAGGCACCAACAACAAAATGTATCCAGTAACATATGCAGAAAATAATTGTTATCACATTTGTGTAATAATAAGAGAGGTGGTTTTAGTGCTTTTACCGCGCGATGCTACATAGAGCACGGTATTGCTACGGCAAAGTTGTCTGTCTGTCGGTTCGTCTGTGACGCTGGGGTATCATGATCACATAGGTTGGAATGCTTTCAAAATAATTTTACCATTAGTTAGCTTGGGATGTTCACTCTTTGCATACCCAAATATCACGGATCTACTCCAAGCTGAACACCCGAAAGTTTGATCGGAATAGGGGAAGGGTATCGAAAAAGCGGTTTTCGGCGTACAAAAGCTGTAATATATCTGAAACGCGGCAAGATAGGACCAAGGTTACTATTGCGCTTTCGACTGGTGCAAAAATCAACGACCTTGGATGACCTCTAAGCGAGATTCAAGATCATTGATACCGTAAATGCTGCAAAATTGACAAAATTTGTCCATGACATTGAAGTATCGTGATCAAAGAGGTCGTAATACAACGAAAATAATTCCACGGCTGATTAGCTTAGTGTTTTCGGTATGTACATGTAGGGACCACAACATAATGGATAATTCAAAGGGAACACCCGAAATTTCGGCTGAAACTGGGAGGGTTTGTTTGGTTGGCAAACATTAAACCGAAAAGAATAGCTTCGGCATTGCACGGTTTCCTTGCGGCAGCACGGCTTTCTTGTTCAGTATTGCATGACACACAGCTATATGTATCTGTTGCAGGTTGATGCGTAAATTCCAGTATTTGTTGAACCCGCGGCAGGTCTACGATCTCGTCGCCGACGGAGGATTCATGTCTGGGTTTGTATTTAGTGTGTCACCGTTAAGTGTTTTTTTTTTGCTTCCGGGTTCAATTTTGTCTTTTGCTTAACTGGTTTTTTTATCTTAGATATTACTTCTGATGCCCAGTGAACGGCGTGACACCAGTGAAGACAGTATGTCGATTTAATGTTGAGTATTTAAGTAGTAAACTGTTATCTCTGGTTTTTATGTCACCAGTTTATCACTTATACATGTCATGAAACTGAAGACTAGTTAGTTTAGAGGTCGACCGAATTTCGGCTTCGGTTTCGGTTTCGGTGCCGAATGTGGATAAATGGGCACTTTTGGCGGACATTCGGTTTCGGCCGAAAGCAGTCGTACCACATTCGGTGCACTTTCGATTTCGGCGGGCTGCAGTTGGTAAATTCGGTGGTTGCCGAAAGTAGGTCACAGAGCTTGCGGAGGTCAGAGTGCGCCAGACGCGGGGAGCCATTAGCCTCACTGTGTACTGACTATACCGAGGAAGCGGCTGCATTGTCTGCATCTGCATCTGGTACTGTTGGGCCTTCTGGCCATGTCATTAATGACACACCGCACGGCTGACATGATGGGGCTGAATGTGAAAGATAGATGCACGTGATAGTTGGGCAACGGACACTGGGCGGGACTTGCTGGCTTCTAGAGTCGTGTCGGCTCAGATACGATTGACTTTTGGTTTTGGTTTCAGTTTTCGGCCGAAAGTCCCGCTTCACTTTCGGTGGCACATACGGTTTCGGCCGAATGTGTTAGTCACTTTCGGTCTACTTTCGGTTTTGGCCGAAAGTGGAATTTCCACTTTCGGTCGACCTCTAAGTTCATTACATGAGTGTTCATTCATTTAGTCTCACGCAATACGTTTTGATGATGTTTTTTAGTGTCTATTCGTTAATATTTCGTAGTTGACTGGTTAGTTGGAATCCTACTAACTTAACATTACTCTGTGGCCATCATTTAGATGGCCGCAGTAAGTGTCTGTCCAGCTGTCCGTCCTGTGTCACATACAATAGCAATGGCCTCATGGTATCTGGAGAGACATGCAAATCCTAACTGCTGTTCTGTTATAGCAGATGGATGTCTGCATATGGTGCCGGTTATCTGGGTCATACATCTTCTTGTTTCACTACACATGTTAGCTGTGATCCAGTCTTCAGCTGTGATCATTGTATGTTGTTCAGGCTTCAGTTCTTCCAGCAGCTGCCGAGGTTTCGTATTCTTTGCTGTGGCGGTGACGGCACAGTTGGCTGGCTACTAGATTCTGTCGGTGAGTGTTGTTAGTAGAGAACCCATACGCACACCGCTGTAATTACGCTGACAATGATTTGTACGGCAAACAGAATCTGTCAGCAGATCATGTCTGCCGCTGACGCTAAAGACGCATTTAGTGGGCAGATTACAGTGGTGGCTCATTGTTAAAAGTTAATGCTTAAAGAGTCCTAAAAGTCAGGCAAACGTCTTTTGTTTCTGGAAGTATGCGGTCCCATATTACAGAAGGTGGCATGTTGCTTGATTTAAATTGACCTGCTATGTGAAAATTGCGGAGCAGTTAGGAAACGGGAAATAGATTGGAAAATGTCTGGAAATTTATGAAGACTGAGAAAGACGTCAGTGGTCGGTGACAGAGTGTGTTTACCGTTGCAAATTGTATGATGAAGCTTTCTAGTGATGCATAAAGGCAACCACTTAATGCTGATAACTGACAGTGTCAAAGAATTGGAGTGAGAGTGCCTTGAAAGTACGATATGATACGATATGATACGATACGAAAGAAGAGATTAACGTGAACTGAGTGATCAGCTTAATGTAGCACACGTAGCCAGAAAAAATAAGAAAACAAACACACGCCAGTGCCCACTTAGTTCAGTACAGGTTCAAGATCTGTGGAGGCAGTCCGGAAGGAAAGTAGTCATCTGTGGATTGTAGTTTCTGAAAGAAGTATCATTGCACTGATGCTGTGATTGTAGACAAACTGGCGTGGATGGACCGGCCGCCGGTAGCTGTCCTCCCGCTGGGTACAGGCAACGACCTGGCAAGGTGTCTGCACTGGGGCGGAGGTATGTCACAGTCTCTGACTGCTCTATTCTATGATATGTGTCACTGTGGCCGAGAGTTCTTGAAGACAAGACATTCGGGCACTCTGACGATCAGGGCTGAGCATCAGAGTGCCTGGATCTCATAAATTACAAATGGCGACTTAACCCGGTCTGGCACAGGATGCTTTATAGCTGTACCCATATGGCAATGGTGGGCATCAAAGGGTTAGACCCTACTGCTGCTGGTGTGGACTGAGTCACTGACTTAGTCACTGTATTCTGCCGTTGCTAGGTTACGAGGGTGAGAGTCTGACGAAAGTTCTTCAGATGATCAGTGACAGCGATGTAATTCTGATGGATCGGTGGCAGATTGAGTTTAGTCCGCCACTGACGCCGGTTGATGCCGACCAGACAGACGGTGCCGCAGCAGAGCGTACTGATCCGGTGCCGTGTAACATCGTCAACAACTATTTCTCAATCGGTGTCGATGCGTCTATTGCTCATCGATTTCACCTGATGCGGGAGAAACATCCGGAGAAGTTCAACAGCAGGTCATTGATGACGATACTTCGGCTTTGTGTCAACGATATTTCGCCCATTTCTTTGTTGATGTCTGACAGACTTGCATACGTGGAAACTATAACGTTGTAACGAAGCCTTTTTCAAAAATCTGTTGTGCAAATCTAGAATGTTGCCGACAATCAAATTCCAGGTAATAATGGTTACTGTGTCAGCTTGCAGCAACATTGCATTTGACTCCACTGAAGCTGAGACCCAGCCTACATGACAGCATTATCCACTTTTGGCTGCTGATGCACTTTAGTGCATGCTGCCACCGCGTGCTAGACCAAGTCTGTCCATCCATCAGTTTAACGTCCGTCTGTCCTTCCGTGACAAGTCGGAGCACTGTGAAAATGGTGCAATATTGGCTTATGGTTACTATGGGAACCTATAGGAAGTCACCACCGGACTACTTGGGGGGACCCATCTCCAACCATCTACGAGCTCAAAACTGAGGGCTCCCAGTCAGAATTTGCATCGCACATTGTGGCCAAAGCATTGAGATGCGTTCTAGGGTTTCCCTATCTTCTTGTTAATGCAAGCAAAGTTGTGTTGATGGGTTCCATGGTGAACGTAGACTTCATCTGATCACAGCCGTGATAACAGGTCAAACTGTGGCTTGTGTTGGTAGAATGAAGAACAAGTTATGGTACTTTGATAACAGGTCAAACTGTGGCTTGTGTTGGTAGAATGAAGAACAAGTTGTGGTACTTTGAATTTGCAACTTCCGAGTCACTACGCGCATCATGCAAGAACCTCCATGAAAACATCGATATCCTCGTATGACAGTCATAATGAAAACATTCTTAATGAGCAGTTGTTATTATTATCAACTATTCGGGTGCCATTTCAAGGGATCCTTATATTTTAGTGGAAATTTTGTGTGTGTTTTTAAATTTTTTGTCGTATGTGATGATTCTTTCAGCCTGAAGTTACAAACAGAATCTAATGCACTGTAGCATAGTGTGCCGGGATGACTGCTGACTGGTTTGATTTACAGTTTGTGTAACACGTCATATCTTAGCATTGTTCTGTATGAAATGGGCTAGACTCACTGCTGGTGTCAAAGAGACCAAAATGGTGCCGTATGCCTGCAGAAGGTAGTTGAGGTGCTTGTCTTCCAGTATTAACCAGTCGATCTATTGGCTGATGTGCCATGGCGTCTGTGGTCTGTATTACTCTGACCCATCGTTACTGGTTGCCATCAGTGTCTAGTGCTGGTACTGGACTGGTGGTTGGGAACAACAGGTGCCCAAGATCAGAACATCGGAGTGGAGCAGACAGACGTAGAACTGGTGATGTCTAAGAGTTGGTACTCCAGTGCCATACACCATCACATGATATGGACAGTTTGTGACCGAAGGATGGACTTTACCGAAGTAGGAAAAGTAAGAAAATATGAAAAGTCCAGCCTTTCGGTGGACATGCCCAGGAGCGTTAGAAACGTTATTGTTCAACTGACCAAGATTTTGAGACTCCCAACACCTAGTAACTCTGATCTCAACATGCTCTTCCTCACTTACTTACTTACCGTCATATCTGTGTTGGTGAATGTTAGTTGGGTTGACAGTGGCATTCTGTGTGTGTGTATATGTTGATAGTGTGATGGTTACGCCCTTGATCTCAGCAGCGGACCGTCGATGGAAGGAATCACTCTGCTCAACATTCCAAGCATGTACGGCGGCTCAAACCTGTGGGGCGACTCAGCCGGACTGAAGAAGAGGAAGACAGTGAGCGGTAGTCAGATGAAGGACCACGATCGCGAGTGTTCATCCAGTAGCATGTCATCCACAGATCTCTCCTTCACCATTCAGAGTCAGTCACATCTTGTGTAGTTTCTTTCCTTTCCATTAGTTATAATGAGGAAGTCCAGCTGTTGCCAACCTGCTATTCTGAGAAGACTACGCATTGGTCACACACGTGTTACTCATAAATATCTACTCTCAGGCGATAGTCAACCACTCTGTGACGAATGTAAATGCTCTCTAACAGTCAAACATATCCTAC
>Ga0056114_1001685_pt1 | contig 10423 bp, 7 predicted proteins | sample WorMetHERISLAND1_FD_77005 | JGI IMG/M metagenome (GOLD analysis project Ga0056114, IMG submission 77005) | Marine gutless worms symbiont microbial communities from Max Planck institute for Marine Microbiology, Germany - Olavius loisae HERON... ... | reverse complement strand
GCGCAGGGTTGACCGATTGCAAAAATTTCAACGGCTACAGAGTCAGAGATAATAAGCGAACACAAGTATGTAATCAATGTTTTAATTTTTAACGTGCCAAAGTGCTGCCACCTGGCGAATTAATGTGTATCAAATTGGCAAATGTGCGTGCAGTGCACGAAAACTGCACATTATTTTGAAGGTCTCTGATCATCTTTTTTGCCCGTTTGTTGCTTGATTATTAATTGCATTGGAAAATAATTCTTTTTTATTAAATTCCTATGACGTCACGTGACCCAGAAACGTCAAACTCGTGACCCCAATACGCTTAGAGCGCAATAATGTCGAAAACAGCTGGAAATGCTATTTAGCAAGTTGCTAATTACTAGACAGTCTGCTGTGAGGCAGTATGGTCGGCTATCCTAGCGACAGCTTGGCTTCTTGTTCAGTTTATAAGAACTTAATTCACAGCTTTATTCTGCATTATCTTACCTTCAAGAAACTTCAAAAAGCGCTAAATTCGGTTGAAATTTAGCGAACTTATGGTGCTAAATGTAATGTGCTACTTTTTTGAGACACGGTGTAGAATGTCCCTTTTGCAGGTTTTTATACATTTATTTTGAAAAACAGTTCAGTCTTGAATTAGTCCGTGCATTTTCTTCACACAGCTAGTTTGACATCATGAAAAATTATTTCCTGTGTAAGCTTTGCAAACTCTAATATACCTACTATATAATATAGTGTTTGGGAGACCATATAACTAACTGCACGTGCAATGTAAATATAATCACTTTGCACTTATTTCTATATGCACTCGTCAGTATTTGAAATCGAGCTGTTATTTTGGTGCTTATAACTGGACAACAATCGCTTCGTAATTATGCAGTCGGCATTGATTCAGTTCCACGCAGATAAGATACAGCAGCATATGACAACATTGCACGTTTTTTAATGAAGCAGGCAAAATGCACAAGAAATTGTCACGAAGAAGGGATGAATATTGCACTGTCATTTATTGTATTTTAGGACTGATTGAGACACTGGATGCAATGCTGCAGTCAAAAAAAGCATCGTCCGAACTGACAACTCAGATAAAGAATAATCCTGATCTTCATCAGCGACTTCTGAAAGCTGTCTCCAACCAGGACGGTAGTAAGATTCATGCCGAAAGTCGCGAAGATCATCCAGAATGGTTTGAAGGTTCGTGCCCGATAAACGTGTTTGCAATTACTTTTATATAAAATTGTGTATTTGCTGTTTTTTTGTTACCGTAATAATTTCTAATGTTGCTTCAGAAGCAATAATTCACAATAATAATAATAATTATAATAATAATAGAATAGATGTCGAGTGAGCAAGGTCAGTCAAACTGTCGATTATGTGGCACATTTTTGTGATCATACACAATGGCAGTTAGTATGACATGAGCAATGAGAAGAGACAAGATTTGATGTAGCGCACGAAATTTCACCAAGACTCTGATATTATATTTTGATCAAGAAGAAATGATATGTGATCCAGTTTGTGAAAATATTGATAGAACGAAAGTTCACCAGTACTCCCCACACTGGCTTATGACCAGTCTTGTTGACATTGTTTATGAAAATTGTTGATATTTTTATATCAAGACATACGAGTTTATTCAATACAGGTAAATTGCAAGTGCTGTTTTGTGGTTATATAGATATTTCTGTTTATGTAATTATGTGTAGTTGTGTATGTTATACAAGATTTGGATAAGAAATTCCGTGACAAGGAGAAGGTAATGCAAAATAGCGCCGAAAGACGAATCCGAGGATATCTTCGACTGGTCTGTTTATGTTTTTATTTCTTCCTGATTAAAGCATCACAAACATCAATCACTGTAGTACTGAGATCTTGGATCATTTGCTTGTTAGTCAACTTTTATACCAGGTGCTTATTTGAGGCTCAAATAAGCAAATTTTTGCACAGCTGCAGTTTCATACTGGAACAGATTACATTACTGCATATTGTCATAGATACCTGAATGTGTTGACTTGTTCACTGTGCCTTCTGACATTCTGCATGATGAGTCGAGGTGGCTGTTGCCTCCGCATCTCCATTCTAAATCTAGTCAGTTATCTGGTTACATTTAGGGTAGTAATATTGTCAGTCGGAGGCCTAATTTACAAACGATCATAAGATTTGTCTTAAGATTGTCGTAAGTCATATCATAAGATTGTCTTAAGACATTTTGTAAATTAGGCGCTGGTCAGTACCGTCAGCATTTTAAGGACCTTCATGCCACTGGGATAAATTTGCAGATTAACTCAGGTGGGATTTTAAACTTGGAGTTGGAGTAGAGTTTAACACCCCACCTGACACAATCTGAGTCATTTCGGAGGCGGTCTTCACAGCCAGTCATTTAAACTTGACTGATACTGATGAACACAACAGTACAAGAACATATACCAACTAATACAACACAAAAGCAAACAATGAAAAAAACAGCAAAACAGAACTACCGTGGTTCAGTTGCCTCCTACAACACTCGACCAGGTAACGAGATGGGCTTATTTTATGACGATGTCGAGCCCACTTGCAGATTTTAAACATTCTCGTTAGTCACTTAAAACTTTATTTGAATGAGAAGAATTATTAACTTCCTTGCATTTTTGATCCAGTATTGGTACCAAATGCCATTTTAACTATTGGTGTTGCCAGCAGTTGCGGTATTTGCCATAGCATTACAATGTAATAATGTTAATAACATTGATTTTTGCAGCTTTTCTTGAATAAATTTTCTGCGACCATTTATTTCAGTTTTTCAATAACACAAAACAGCACTAATTTTTCTTACCTTCCATAGAACATTCTTATAAATGATCCTTTCAGTGTCATGCTATGTTTCTCGTGTAGGCACAAGATTGTGTAAAAGCTGAATCTGACGGAGAGATAAAGAAGATGCTGCGGTCAGTTATATCCGACTTTAAGAAAGCATTGAAAAACAGCAGCTACTACGGCAGTTATTTTGCTCGATCTGCTAAAAGCAGCGATCGGTTCTGTGACGAAGACGGTGTGTTCCTGTGCGAAGGATCTCACGATGAAGACCGATGTATGTCACGTCATAGTATTAATCCATACGCCAACCGCGATGAACGAATTCTCTTCAGCACATGGAATCTTGATCACCAGTCAGTGGCTGTTAGATATTAGTTGTAATGTAATGTAAACGAGACAATAGCGTCATAAGCAGCAGAAAGCTACTACAAGGGCGCTTTACAGAGTTAGCAGACTGCTGTTCCGTGCTCTGGAATAATGTTGAAAACTGGTAGGTCTTGAGATGTTTTCTAAAGGTTCCAGAAGATGTACACTCAGTGAAGAATTAAGGAAGATTGTTCCATCCACAAGATCCTGTGACAGAAAAAGCTCAGTCTCCAATCATAGTTCGTCATGTTGCCATAACCACCAGTTGGAGTTTCTGTAATTATTAACTTGGTTGTATTGCATACAAACAGATGACTGTGGCATCGGTGATCAAATTCATATGCATATTGTTATGGGTACGTTATTATGCTGTATATTGTTGCATTTTGATCCATTCTGTGTGTCCACCTTGTTGGGAATACATGCAGTGTTATACTGAGACACAGTAGTACTTATATTATGAACAGCAATTATATACTAATTAGTATAACGAACAATCATATAATATAATTATTCATTATTTATCAATATTTTTACTGGATCGTGGCTGTAGAGAACCAGCATAACTTGTTCTTTCTTCCAAGAGTTAAGTCTGTACTGTACGTGATTAATCAGTGATTAATGATTGCTATGAGGACAGCATCGCCGCATTGGGCGATACAATACCCTCAGACTTAAGGGCACACCTGGCTAATACCGGTTCACCCTGGAAATGTCCACTAAACCAGTATGGGCTTGTTTGTAATATTTTACTGATCTCTTTTATACAAAGTTAATCAGTGATTCACTGTTGGATGTGACATGTTAAAGAATAGAGAAGTCGCGTGAAATTCTGCCGTCTCTGAGAGAAGCCATAGCAGACATGGGACGAGGTCAGACACTCAACTGGAAATACTTCTACGAACTGCTGTTCACTCGTCGCAATTTGAAACTAGTTCATATTGTGTGTCACGATAAACGAGTGCACGACAGCTGCTGCGACTCTACCAAGTTTTACTGTTGAAATGTATGTTGTGTAAGTGCACTGTTGATTGTGCATCACCATTGCTGTACACTGTAAGTCAAACAAGCATGTCAGTTGACATTTTTTTCATAACGTTAACAAATGCTGGCCATTTTAGAAATTCTTCCAATGCTCCACTCACTGGTAAATTTGTGAAAAACCTAGTTAAATTTTTGAACCACACCTTAACCGTGTTGCTACACTACCTTGTGAGATACAAAAAGGCCAAAATAAGTTTTTAATCAGCTTTTAATGTTCACTAAACTAGCGAAACAGCATTTCTTGTCAAGTGACATACAAGTGCTGAAAATAGTCTTCTTTGGCATGAACACACATGCAGAGTGTTTGGGGACCTACGTTAGCTGTAGAAAGAATTAGGGTTAATCTGATCTCTTTTAGATCTCATGAAGTTAAGTACATACCGTTGCTAATCATCCAGTTTCAAATCAACCAGTGGTTGAAATCCAGTTGGATTGGATTTGTAAGGAAAACGTACCATATACAGTGTGAGTCAAACCCCCCCCCTACAGTTTTCTGAAATTTTTTCCCAAGCGGTTGGGAATTTTTAATCAATTTTTTACACACCTATTATACTATCATTTCTATGCTAGATTACAGATTTTTATTCAAATATCTCCAAAGTTATGCCATAGTAAGCGCGACCACCTAGCAAATTTTTACATTTCACTAGAACTTTAACTTCTAAGTTTGCTTACTGAGCAAATGACGTCATTGTTGACATCATGTCATATCCAACATGTTTGTTGACATTGTAAAAGTGTTTATTTTATAGTTACTTGCCACAGACAACGATCAACAAAGCTATCAACGACTTATGCAAACGTGTCAACGCATTTTGAGCATATTATGTGAACTGGGTAGTCGCGTTTAATATGCCATAACTTCGTCAAAATCAGGGATAATTGGATAAAAATTTGTAATCTAGCATAGATAGGAACGTATAATTGGTGTGTAAAAAATCGATTAAAAATTCTCAACCGTTTGTGAAAAAAAATGAAAAATATCAGGACCCCTCAGGGGGGGATTTTTTTGACTCACACTGTATGTAGTTTGTTGCTAAAACAGCGATTGTCAACTACTTTTTTCAGCAGCTGAGCTTAGAATTTTGATGTCAAATTTAACACTTTTATTGGCATTCACTTTTATTGGCATTCACAATCTACACATAACCACTAAACAGAGACTGATACAGAATATGTTAAAATGATCCTATTAAACTGACTCCACCTACGTTCATTTTATGCTCGTGTTACTTTGTGTAGCAATACTTTTAATTGTTTATCGTGTTGTCGTACGTGACATTTTTACGTTTTCTATAGTTACACTGTTACAGCTGTTCAGTTGTCATAACGTGGTAGCTTATTAACTGCCTTACTATTAGACCATTGGTCCTTCAGTGCTTGAGGCACATAGGACATTCCATGTGCAAAAATCGTGCTGATGCATTCCATTTTGGTGTTACTGTCGGCATCGACTTTCTCACACTCCAAGTGCTAAAACTGAACGCCTGGGCTTACTGCACTCCTTTCGTTCCTGTAAGGCCATGTAACAAGCGATCCACTATTCCGAGACATGTGCTGGGTGGGTGTTGTGTTGTTGTGTGTCTGTTATCTGAAGACGCCGCAGTCCCAGTTGCAGTTTTTAAATGCTTCATTGATTGACCGGTCATTTCACGACCGTAATGTTGCATGCTGTCACAGTAAGTGTATGCTATTGCAATGCAGACCAATTCATAGTTTTAGTCGTGCCTATAAATCTGGCAGTTTGATTATTGGTCTTGTCAGAATCAATATTCTGGTCACTTGCATCTTCTGGCATTTGCTGCTGATAATGCTGTTATTTTGCACTGCTGGAGTGACCAGTGACCGCGAGCTAAAACCTATTTGTGTCATCACTCATCCATTAATATTTGTTAACTTAATTATTACCGTGTACTATTCGATCATTGAACAGCACTGTTTTACTGAATTGAAACGTTGACTCAGACTCTGTATGTGACTACTCAGACTGAACAGCATCGAGTGATAATACAAGATGATGATGAATAGCTGATAAGTGACGATGGTGATAAACTATGTCATCTTTTGTTGACTATTTTGATACAGTGTTGTTTGTAGTAATTGTTATTTATAATTGTTATGATAATGTTGTTAAGATAGTGGCCTTACATTGCACTAGACTGATTTGCATGCATAATGTATTGCTGCTTCTTTTTACACTGACATATTTTATACAAAAATACACAAATGTCTGTGAAACTGTACAGATGTACTGCTGCAGTGATGTATTTTTATACTACATAATTTTTTTTAGTCTTAGCTCTTGCAGTGGTTTTATATGAATATACAATTTGGTTGATATTGGAAACAGCACGCCCATTGTCATTCACAAGTTCTTATTACATTGAATATTATACATGTGCACAACACTTTGTGGATGTTCTGGATTAATACATGTATTTCTTAACCGATATACACATACAACAGTTCACAAGTGGCCTGAGAGCAGTTTATGTTCAATGCATCCGTTAATCTTTAGCCATTTCAGAGATCTAAGGAGGGGTGTGATATGAGAAAATTTCGGAGCTTTAACCACAACAATATACAGCTAATAAGACAATTTATGTGCACATTCAAAGACAAATTAAACTTGATAAACGATATGGTAGTGTTTCGAACATCCCAAAACAACACAACAAACATACCATGAAACTAGCCAATGCTCGTAGACCAAACCAGTAAAACTACAGTCAAGTTCTGATACCGTAACACTATCCAGACAGGAAACCGACAAAGCCTGTTGTACAGACCTGAGCCCACACAGGCTGCAGTCTACCTGCCAAATACTAATATGCTTTGTTATATCGAGATTTAAGGCAGTTCTGGGTAGTTATAATACGACCAGACCTACTTCATGTAGTGCAAATTACCGCGTACTGTTCTCCACTCGTGTGTGTTCATAAAATGTAACAGAACTTGGACAGCACATCTCATATAGCATCAAAGATCAATAGTAAAATGCAGCAACAGATTATGACTGGAAGCATGATGAAATATGAAATACAGACACCCACAACAGCGGAATATAAGATGCACATTATGACGATACGGGACTGCCATATTAGGTTTGTGGCAAAATTCGTTTGCCGAAGGTGGAAGTTTGAAGGTCATGTGATGCCGAACAATGACGAATACCAAAAAATCTGTCCAGTTAAAATGTAGATATTGTCTTGAGTATCATAATTCACCATTAGTCTATGCATTATATGCATACCGGCAGAGGAGACAGACTTTAAAATCAGCCATTTTCGCAAATTTCGCATCTCCATGACCATGTCCTTGGATCGGGTCATACGGCATACTGTTGTATATTGACCTCTACCTACAAACCAAATTTAGTTCAAACTGGGAGAAACTGGATGGACGGGCAAACTGACGTAGAGAACGGCTTTATTAGTTGACTCGGAAGAGTCGATCTAAAAACTGACAGGCAACAATGACATACATTGCGGCAAAAAAATAGGAGATATGCGGTCCAGATGACCAGCATAATCTGTGGAGTGTGGCCAATGGCCATCCACTGTATAACAGACATAAGAGTGGCAGCACAACAAAATAGTTGGGACCTGCATTGTTCTCAAGTCGTGGACAGGCCACTGTTCATTGTTATGACAGCTAGCAGATGACTGCAGAATAACTGTTTAACACAAGTGTCTACGATGTGTCAGATTTGACAGACACCTCGTTCTTCATGCATGATTCTGTGTTCAACAACAGAGGCACATCAGGCCAGAAACAAACAACTTGTGTGGTTTTGCCTTTTTGACAAAGAGATAGGCATAAACGTGGCAGGAAGGTTTGGTGGTTCTGTAAAGTAAACCTTGTGGCATCAAAATCATCTACAAATAATATATACATCTCATAAATATGCATCACGTGATCACATTATGCAGACAACTCCTAATTCTGCAGGTGCAATCTTGTTGGTCAAACTGTTAACTGTTGCACAGAAGTCTCAAGATTGTTGAAATGGCTGCATGCACGTCACGGTGGAGGTGGCGAATGTGATGCCAGTTTGCTGGAAAGACTAAAAGCATCAAGATGGTACAAGAAGAACTCCATTACGGTCATCTCACGAGGCAGAACATTGTGAAATGTTATAGCGTAATCGCTACAGCACTCTGGTCCCTGCATACACAACATATCATGCCAGCAATGCCTTAACAATAGAGATAAGCATGTTTTATGGCCGTTGGTAATAATAACGAGATGAATGTATCGTATTCAATTGTCTCTGCGATCACTTTGTCAGATTGCTATAAACAACATTTCACCAACTTCCATGTCACATTTAGCCTGCAAGTAGGTTCAAAACCTCCACCTGAGGCAATGTGGGGGTACCGCGGCGGCAGCCCCACCACTGTTCAGGCCTGGCAACCCTGCCCTCTGTGGGAGCCGTCCCCTACTCACCCCATATAATTGTAGACTAAGGGACTTGCTGTGTTTATTCGTGTTTGCTTTATTTGTATGCTATTTTGTGTGTGTATGCATATGTGTAATTTGTTTTCTTTGATACTGTTGGTTGGGTCTTTTGACCTGTAAAAAACCGTCGGCCGTGTAACCTATATCGTGTTGGTGCAGACGTTAAACCATGCATGCTCAATTAAACTGAGGCAATGTTCCCACTCAGTTACATTTCGGGACTTTCCATTGCTATGTTTAGAATTTTCCTGTGACTAATCTCTGATGCAATAAGTACACAAAAAGTAAAATGTTCAGTTAGCTGCTCTTCTATACTACACTGTTGTAACAGTTGAACTTCTACCATCAAACAATATTACAACACAACAATATTGCAGCTTGGATGACACATGCCATTCTTACTGTTATTTACGCATCACCAATTGTTTTCTTAAAATCTCATCATCTCTCTTGTTCTTAATTGTATGCCTCTCATTAAACCTATGCAATACTGTATCTTGTTGATGAAGAATGCACTAACGATGAAATTCTACATATTTCAGACACAAACCAGATGCAATAATTATAACTTTCACTGCCAAACTGAAGAACTGTTCGACATCACAATACTATGTGTACCTAATATCCTGGAAATGACGCAACATAAAAGACCTGACTGGCGAGTATAGACAACAAATAGGAAGCGACATATCTTCCATACAACAGGGCCAATAATGGTGAACTTTTATATGTGCATGTGCACATCTGCTAGCCTAGAAATGTCACTGGATCAACAGATGCTGTCAACAGAGAAATACTGCTGTCAGCTGATTCACCATTTACAACAATGTTATTATTACTGTTGCAGACAGGAAAGAAAATTGACTGACTGACTACAGTAACCAGCTGTCACACAGGGCCAAGAATTAACTGAGTGGAATTCTCAAATGATACAGGCTGCCATGTGGTTTTCCAGACACACCCCATTTTACATATCTTAACAGTTATTACATATTCTTCAGTTTTTGTTCTTTCTGCTTAACTAATTCAGATGTTTTTACTTCAGTTTCAATCAAGTAAGATTGACTGAATGTTTCAGTATACAGTATACACGAGGGACCTGCGAATCGTTTTTTTTCGTTCGAATCGAATCTCGAATCGAATCGGCCATCCGATTCGTTTTCGAATCGAATCGACCGTATACCACGCAAGCCGTAACGTAACACAACGGACTGCAGGCCATCGGTATTTTGTATTTGTGATTGTGACGAACGAGAGTGATGTACGGACTATGGAACTCCGAACTGAGTACTTGTTTATTTCAATTCAGTCATAAAACGCGACAAACAATGCTGTTGTATGCTTTAGGGAAGCCACCCCCGGGGCCCCGGACACCTAGCCCCGGAATTTTACCCCCGGGGTGGACTTCAATCCCCCGTAACCCCGGTTGTGGTTCCAGACCGCTATCCACTGGCCAGGCGGCTCAGCAACGTCCAGCAGGGTCAGCCATCAGATGTCGAGAAGACCATGACAAGCGCCATCAAGGCTGATGCAGCTGTTCGCCATTACTGGCAATCGAGGGCGTTGCCTGCAGAGGGCCAACAATTCCGGCAATTAACGCCCATCGAGGCTGAGCGCGCCTTCTCGGCTGCTGGTGTCTTGTGTACTATAAGCTTAGCTATACGTTCTAGACTGAATGATCGCTCAAGTGACACCATGTGTTTTTTGCGTGCATATTACAGTAAATGTCGCAAATAAAATGAAATAAACTATTATCGGATAGAGTGAAACT
>Ga0056114_1001684_pt1 | contig 10427 bp, 5 predicted proteins | sample WorMetHERISLAND1_FD_77005 | JGI IMG/M metagenome (GOLD analysis project Ga0056114, IMG submission 77005) | Marine gutless worms symbiont microbial communities from Max Planck institute for Marine Microbiology, Germany - Olavius loisae HERON... ... | reverse complement strand
GTCAGTAGTTGATTGTGCTGGTGTTCAGTTTGTCTAATTAATTGCATTGGAGTATTAACTATAATTTGTTTTAATGTTTTAATGTTTTAATAAATCTTCTAAATTTTCATTATTTTCCTGGTGTGACATTTTATCTAGTGTGTCTGTTATCTTACAGTTTAATAATTCAGAACTTAAAGATCTATATGTACATGGGATAGTTGTTAGTTGGATTTTAGGATGTGTTAATAGACATGATGTTGCAGTCTGCCACACCTATCACTAGCTATCCACTCCCGTTACAGTCATACGTCCGTCAGAATAACGCGGAACCCCGTACATCGCGGTTGTACCCAACACCGCATCGAACTCGTACAAAATGAGCCAATATGTTTGAAGCTCGAAAGCCTATAGCTTTCGAAGCTTGGCTACTCTTAAACTTGTATGGCGAATGTCGTTGGCAAACTTTAAACTGAAAAGAACAGCTGCGGCATCGCGCGGTTTCTTGAATCTCTTACGACGATTTTTATAGGCCTACCTGGCGATAATTTTCGAGTTCACTCAGTTCGGATAGTTTTGTCGTACAGCAGTTGGTACTTGAGAGCTAAGTACTTGATACTGGAAAGCATGTATAGCCTACTCCAACACTTAGAATACGGAATGAGTATAGGACTATACGACTGAGATATATGCCACTGTCACACGGATAGCAGGCTGCCTGTCAGCAACTGGTATAGCAGAATGGTGTGGAAATTCGTGGAAGTCATTTCTGGTTTCGTATACAGAGTCTGTGACTGTGTTAATGTCGAGACTGCCTGCAGGCCGGACCGTGCTGGGTCTGGCGGTGGGTCGTGTTCCCGGTACGGACCGAAGGCTTATCTCACGGTTCCCGGTGGCGTTGTTTAGTGGCCGATTGGATGACGACGCCGTGGTCACTCATCAGCGACGATCATGATACTGTCTCAAGGACAGTACGTCACTAACCATTGAGAACTGAAGCAACCACGCGACGTAAGTGGCCATCGCGATCGATAGAATTACTTCTATGCAAACACTGGCTATGTCTGGTCTTCATCGAGCGTTTGCCTTCATTCATGGATGCACATATCCATGTTCCGTCTGTACTCCGTCCACCCGTCCGTCTGTCCGCCTGCGGCTACTCATCCTTTACATGCGGCTATTGTGTTCATTCACTCATTCATTTGCCCAGAGTGTACAACTACAAAAGCAACAATAACAGTGAACAAACAGTAGGGCAGGACAGTAAGGCAACACGAGATGCTCTAATATCTGCCCTATTAACTAAGCATAATGAAAACACACTATCGCAAAAATCACAGGTCAGAAAAGAGGCATACAGTAAACTCTGGTGACTACTATTTTGACCAATAGGACCGCATATCGTGGCGATTATCTCGGCCTCGCCTCCGTTGTCAGCTAAGAATGAAACTTCAGACTTGGTGAACAGTTGGCCTTTCAGCTGCAAGGACTGTATTTTGATGGGTCGATTGAATACGATGAGCCGAGCTGGTTCTGGCTTATGCCTTGTAGGTCGTCCCATTCTTTATGCAGCCACGTTACCGCTGAATAGGGCGAAATTGCTGGCATATACGTGGCGATATCTTCTGCCGTTTGAGCACAATACACGAACATGACAGACAGACAAACAGACAGACAGACCACGGAACGGTAACATAGTAACATCGACAGTCGATGTCGCATAAAAAGGATACTGGCTTTTCGACTCATTTGCGCTCGTTCGATATTCTAAGTGTTGTAGGCTACGAGTGGACGTGATGTCGGTCGCATCACGTTGATTGGCATCGTTAAACACTCGGCTCATCAGTCAACGCCAGACCGATCTCAGCTGCAGCAGCCCGTTGCCATGGCGACGCGTGACGTCACGACCATTGCCATGTCAACAGACCACGTGATGAGTCGCGGCCAGCATCACTTAACCATCGTTGACGCCGCAGCGGCGCAGCCTTTTAGCGACGGGCATGAGCGGCGTTTGCATGTCGCTGCGTCTGATAAAATATATTACATAGCAAGCCTTTTTGTGTCCTCAGTCATGCGACAATATTTAACCCTTTGCAGCCCACCGTTGCCATATGGGTATTGGGTACAACTATCTGAGCTATTATGCAAGCATCTTGTGCCAGACCGGGTTAAGCCGTCATTTGTAATTTTTGACATCCGGGCAATCTGACGATCAGTCCTGAACGTCAGAGTGCCCGGATGTCAAAAATTACAAATGGCATCTTAACCCGGTCTGGCACAATCAACAAAATTGCCTATAGCTTAATCCTTTGACGCCCACTGTTGCCATATATGGGTACCGCTATAGGCCTATAGAGCATCCTGTGCCAGACCGGGTTACGCCGTCATTTGTAATTTTTGACATCCGGGCATTCTGACGCTCTGGGCTGAGCGTCAGAGTGCCCGGATGTCAAAACTTACAAATAACGGCGTAACCAGGTCTGGAAAAAAAATGCTTTATAGCTATACCCATATGGCGACAGTGGGCGTCAAAGGGTTAATTGGATACGCGTTACTCTTGCCATCTCGTAAGACCGGATCGGGCTGACAGCTCTTCCTCATAAATGTATAGTTCACGCCCATAAACCTAGCTCCGCGCAGATTCAGAAATATACGAAAGTGGAATATCAAAGGCGACGATGTCTTTCTTTCGGATTAATATCCACAATACTAAGTAAATGAGTAAGTAACTAAACTAAGGAAGTAAGTAAGTAATGTTTTTCTTTATTTATCATCATGTGCACAATACATTTCCGGTTGCTGCGGTGAAGATCTGAACCTTTGTCTCAAATCTCTGCAAGATTAGGCCTACGTCCTAATGATAGGTCTTAATAATAACAATAACAACTTAAAATAATATTAATACTCTAAATTTTGTTGACGAGATGCAACGTTGTATAGGAAAGGCTTATTATTCCGGCATTTTCCAATGCATTCAGCCTACGTGCAAGTTTTATCGAAATTACAGCAAAACTCATAACGAATTGCGTCCGTCGTCTGTCGTCTGTGACGTTATGTATTGTAGCTAAACGGTGCGTCCTAGAGCAAAAGTTACTATTGAGAGCCTATAGGAAGTCGCATATGAGAAATCGATTGGTACCAAAATGAATAACCTTTACCTTTGTTTAGAGGTCGTATCAAGGTCACGTCCATCATTGCGTTACATTTGACGTTGAATATCTGGGAAACCGTTACAGATAGGGGCTTGGTTCCAAAGGACCACCAATAGGAAATGTTATAAGGGTTATCGAATGGTCACGTGACCGATGCCGTCACGTGATCTTGAAAGGTCAAACTCGTGACCCCAATACGCTTAGAGAGCAATAGCTCGAAAACGGCTGGAAATAGAGACTCCGTTCCAAAGGACCATGGAAATGGCATATGGGCTATCACGTGACCGACGACGTCACGGTCACGTGACCTACGAAGGTGCTGTGAGGCAGTACTGTCGGCTATCCTAGCGACAGCTTGGCTTCTTGTTATGCATTGTCGACGATTTTACCCGCCTGACTTGCTATGTTTCACTAGTTCAATCCATTATGCAGTAGAAAGTGCAGACGGCGAAATGATTCCGCAATAAACTGCTGACGTGATTAGGCGGCGAGCGACGAGGATAAATGCGACGAAAACTAGCCCAGGATTAGAAACCGCAACAATGACTACGCAGGCTTGCTGTATATTTAATTCAGCCACGACGGCTATTTCCGTCATGATAGGATATTGTTCCAATGTTACAGACGCTATGCTATACTTATCAACTTTCGTGTAAGCGACGCTACACAGCAGGGTTAAACTTAGTCGGACCGTCACGCATCAACATGACTCGGCCAACGGCAAAGCAAAGTTTATAACATCGTCGTCAGGAAAGTATGGCGAAAACGTCCTAAAGCTCAGTAGGTAAGTCTTCGAGTCCGAACAGTTCGCCATTACCAGCAAGTTGCGAAAAAAGAAAGCCATTCTATCGCAAAGATGACCGCGCGATGCGTGTTATGTAATATGGGTGCCCTTAAAACTCTACCATAGAATCTCAACATGAAGTGGGTAGCATGATCCTTTGCGGAGATACGACCATTCAAAATTTTCCAAGATGGCGGCCGAAATAGCGCCATTCGATCCGACGACCCTGAAAACCCTACCCTAGAACCAAACATGAAGTGTATCGGATCACTCGTTCGGAGATATGGCCATTCGCGTATCATGGCGGCATATAGGACCACATGTTGGGGGAAGGGGAGGTTGTAGGGGTCAGCGATGGTACCATTTGAAAGAGCGATGGTGGTTTCCTATAGGCTCTCCATTGTGACCGTTGCGCTATCTGTAACCATTCGACCGCAATTTGCGATCGAATGTCTCCAACGCTCAAATCAACAGGGGTGGGTCACTTTGGGCCCAAATTTCCGGTTGCTCCCCTTGGAGTAGATCCATGATGTTTAGATACGCAGAGAGCGAACGCCCCTCGCTAACTAACCGTGAAATTATATTCGAAGAATTCCAACCTATGTGATAAACAATCCACCAACGTCACAGACAGACAGACAGACGACATGCGATCGCAAGACCGCGCTTTGCACTATAGTGCATCGCGCGGTAAAAAGACGAAAAATCTGAAAAACCAGAATGACGGGATCCCGTAATTTGCCACGGTTCAAGGCAGTTGTACACCCCCCACTTCGTCGCGCAAACCTCACTACACGTAACCCATATACGATGATATTTATTTGCAGTCCGCAGGCACAGTCGGTTGATGGATGTCTGGCACGATATTAGACGATCACTCACGCCCGACAAACCACTCCAGTTGTCTACGATTAATTCAACAACATGTCAGCGTATCCTGTCGACGTCTGTCGAATTTGAACCGCATGACTTGACTGCATAAACAGCCAGGATAGTCGGGGTTTTTTATTGTGCACTCGCGTGAATATACTGCAATTAAATGTAAAATATAGCAGGAAATGTGAAATAGGTTTGTGTAATTTTAATCACACGCCTCATTCGGAGTAGGAATCTGCACCAGTGTACCAAATTGCATCAAAATCGATTGATATTTCACTGATTTATTAAAGCCTACAATTTAACGATAAAAAATTGGCGGCCGTACGCCATCTTGAATTTTTGAAAATTGAACATTTTTGCTGTTCACCTCTGTTTCTGCGATTCTGTACAAAATGTGAAAGAAATTACACAATTTATGGAGTATGGGAAGATGTGACCGAAAAACCTATTTTCAGTATGCCGTCCGTCCGCCATTTTCATTTTGTAAAAAAAATTATAATTTTAGTCACAAAATTTTTGTCTTAGTCCCACTCTGCTTCGGCACACCGAATGTCATCAAAATCGGATCACTTTTGGCTGAAATATGGTGATGCACCGATTTTCAAAATGGCGGCAGTTTGCCATCTTGGATTTTGTTTAATTTGTCGTTATTCTGGTTCGATTTTACGTCTCCGGACAATTTCGCGCAAATTGAACAATCCGCTGATGTATTATGGCAAAAACAATATTTCCCAATATGGCGTCCGTTCTGCATCTTAAATTCTACAATTTAGTTTTGGTCACGTGGTTTTTGAAAAAGTCGCACTGTGTTTTAATGCACAAAATTTAACTGGAATGCCGTTGTATTTCATTAAATATATTATATAGCAAGCTTAATTAATTTAATTTAAAATTTAATCAGTGTAGTTTTACTGAAATACGGCGATACAAAGATTTTCAAAATGACGGCCGTCCGCCATCTTGAATATTTTTCATATTTATAACATTTTTGTTTACTTTGCCGTTATTGCGCTTTGTCAAATGTTTTTAGATTAGATTTTAGATCTGTCACTCAATTTGCTGAGGAATATTCAGTTAACATTTACTGTGATCAGAACAGACGTCACAGACAATAGCATTCCAGCTGTAACAACTTCCGGTTTCGCGGCCGCCATATTGAATTTTGGAGTTATCTGGACTATATTCAATCAATCAATCAATCAATCAATCAGAGTTTTTCAACGTGGCTGAAATATCATTAGTCATTTCAAGTCCAGGATAGCGTAGAGTAGTTATTTTGCATAATAACGTCAGGAAATGACTGCTGAAACAGAAAATGTCTTTAGTCGTTGCCGAAAAGTTGACATAGACGGAGAGAGATGATTTGGCATGGAAGAAGAAGACGAGGGCTGCAACAGGAAATGAGCGACGGCCGATGGTCGTCAGACAAAAATTAAAATAAAAAGTTTAATTATGCAGGAAAAGTAATTTAAGCCGTTCCCAAATGTTGCGGGCTACTAAACAGAAGGCTTGGTCACTTATGGTAATTTGTGCTTTGATTTACACGCAGAAACGCCCGACATGTGGGCTCGGGAGCGTTGTACTGGCCGAGTGTCGTAAGAGGTGACACCGACGGAACCAAGGTAGCTTTGTTTTGCTGCATTTTGCTGTATTTTGCGTTGTTTGCTATTTTGAGTTGTATTTATATTTGTGTATTTTCCTTTATTGTTTTGTTTGTCAAGTGATTGTCTCTGTAATGTTGGAGCGTTAAACTCTATACCAACTCGAGCATGCATTACTTCTGTACGTGAAGTAACTAATTAAATGTAATTATAAATGCGGATGATAGTGGTTGTAAAAATGTCGAAGATCAACCTAAGCACATAACAAGGTTTTTAAAGATTGGACGCACAAAAGCGATTCCTTGGATCGGACACGGCGAAGTGGCGTCGACCGAGCAGAATGATTGATTGATAGACAGAGCGAGCATGATCAGTTAGCAATGAAACCACAGCATTGCCCTGTACATGTAGGCCGACTGTCAACCTCGATTACGTCTGTCGCTGACTTTCTGATACGTTGACTGTAGCATAAATTCTTTAATAAATGCCAATGTTGCAATTAAACGCCGGTCTTCAATAAACGCCAGTTTTCTATGCGCCTTTTATCAGAATTTACCATCGATCATCGATACATTACTCATGACTACTGACATCATTCTGTGCGCCGCCATTTACGGCAAGATGGTTAAACTAACAGAATATTTTTCCGTCGACGACAATGAAATTCCTGCTAATATGCGGATATTTTCGACGTAAATGGCTGTACGACGAAAGCTTTTATCCGAGATAATAAACATTCGCGACGATAGTCTGCAGCTCTCTCTGGTGGTCTCACCCTGTCATGGTACGAGTTGAATATTATTGTGTTCTATATTTGGCAACGTGTAAACAAAGTTAAATTTTTATCTTTTTCTCTAGTTCCGGGTCTACTGCACTTACACCATTGGGCTTTAGGCAAGAGTTTGAACAAATTAGGGCTAACGTTTTTTATTCAACGTTTATGAACGTTTTTTATTATTTCCACGTTTATACGTTTTTGGCGTTTTTATTTTTCTATAGAAAACGTTTTTACATCTATGATACATACGTTAGCCCCTTGACGCCACTTGCCATGTGGGTATAGCTAAAGCATACTGTGCCATGACCGGGTTAAGCCGTCATTTGTAATATTTGACATCCGGACACTCTGACGCTCAGGGCTGAGCGTCGGAGTGCCCGGATGTCAAAAATTCCAAATGACGGCTTAACCCGGTCTGGCACAGGATGCTTTATAGTATAGCTCACATCCCGTCACGGACGCTCCGACCTTCCAGCACGCCGCGCCTGATCGTGCCGAGAACGCGCACTGAACTTGCCAAGCGAGCGTTCTGCGTCGCTGCACCTTCTCCGTGGAACAGTCTGCCGGTCGATGTTGTTGACACTAACACTACTCACTTTCAAAAAACACTTAAAACTTATCTGCATCATTGCGCCTACCTCACTTAATCCGTCCGCCAAGCGCCTCTGAATCCGTGGAATATACGGCGCTATACAAATTCTTTTTTGATTGATTTGATTTGACCCATATGGCAACGATGGGGGTCGAAGGTTAAAGTGGGCGTATATTTGCTGTTTCTAATTGAACTCAGGCAAGTGCGTTATTAATCAAAACTTACTTAAACTTACTTCGATGCGAAGCAAACAGGTATACAGTAGATGGCGGGGACGTACGTCTACTGGCGGCAGCTGGTCGTCGACGTAGGCTGCCGCTGCGGACGTCCAGTGCCTCGGAGTGCCGGAGTCAAGAGGAGAGATGTGATTGAGATCAAGTGGACGGACTACGACGAACCCACAGTCACGGCACATCTGACGCAGAGATGCACTGGTCGAGTCCAGTTTCACTCGCAGAACGTATCGGACACTAGCCTGCAACGCGCCAACCAACCAGTTCAATCATTCTATATATAGCATTTGAATCGTTGTAATTTTATGTTTGAATGTTCGGAGAATTTCGTGTGATTTGGGAGGCAACCAACAGCAGCTAAACGAATACCCCGGCCGTCAGCGACAGCGTTGTACACCACTGAGTGTTCCTTGCGTTGATTTGCCGTAGATTTCTTCGCCAGGGGCCTTCATATACGCACTGCTGTCGCGCGTTTACCTTAGCGTTAGCTAGGCTTTTTTGTTGGCACATGACATAAACTACGTAAAGCAACAATGAGGCGGTTTTATTTTAGCCAACTTTTTGTCAACTCTTATTCACCAGAGGACGCCACAAAGCTGATTACTTTCTCAGCAATGTTGCTCACTTTTTACTGTTAATTTTTTCATTAAAACAATTGTAATAATTATTAAAATTTTACAGCAAACAAAATTTCATCTGGTTTTGCTATTTGGTAGTATTTATCAGCACTTTATTTCTTTTCAAACGGCTACCTGTTTAACTTGTTTTTTGTTGTTAAAAATGACGCTGTTCAATACCGTTAAAAATGGTATCGTTTGATTCGGGCCACTCTGTCAACCCCACTCAACTCAAGTTACTTACTGAAGTCAACAGCAATCATTATCTATGGTCAGCAGTATGGCAAGCCGTTTTTACATTTAATCCGTATTTGCAGATATCTGCAATTAATTGCAGATATCTCTAATTAAATTACAGATATCTGCAATTTAATTTTAGATATCTGTAATTCAATTACATTTGAAATTGTGGTATTTGCAGATATCTGTAATTGAATTGCAGATATCTGCAATTCAGTTACATATATCTCTAATTGACTCAAAATTAGAGATATCTGAAATTTAATTGGAGATATCTGTAACTAAAATACAGATATCTCTAATTAATTACAGATATCTGTAGTACATTTAAAGATATCTCTCATTAATTGCACATATCTCCAATTAATTACGGATATCTGTAATTGAATTGGAGATATCTGCAAATAATTAGAGATATCTGTATGCTGCAATTAATTACAGATATCTCTAATTAAATTACAGATATCTGCAATTTAATTTTAGATATCTGTAGTTCAATTACAGATATCTGAAATTGTAGGTATTTGTAAATCAGTTACAGATATCTGCAATTCAATTACAGATATCTCTAATTGACTCAAAATTAGAGATATCTATAATTGAATTGGAGATATCTGTAAATAAATACAGATATCTCTAATTAATTACAGATATCTATAATTAATTGCAGATATCTCCAATTATTTACGGATATCTGTAATTTAATTAGAGATATCTGCAATTAATTGTAGATATCTGCAAAAGCGGATTAAATGTGAAAATGGCTTGCCATACAACAGTCACTGAATTTCTGATATAAATACACGATATCACGGTGTCGACTGTCGAGTTAGGTCAGGTCAGCTGCGGTAAACAAACCTTTGGATGTGGAATTTAATGTAATAAAGGTCGTATGTATTAATTCTTTTCGTACGATTAGTATTAGAATTAAAATCTAACCAAAGCCAATCAATACCGAACATCTTCCGAAACGTTTTTAATTACACACAAACGTTTGTTTACCGCGCGTGACATATTAGGTCAACGCCTGTGAAAATGAGAACAATTTGGCATTCACAAAATAGAGAAAATATCCTACTTAGGCTACATGGCGTCATGTGCCAGACTTACTGACTGACCGAATCCGAATTTGAATGTTCGGTGACAATGTTAACTCAAAAACTGATTATACCATTGGTTTGATCCTTCTAGATTTGTGGTCTCAGATGATCAGATGTCAAAATTACACTCAAAATTTTATTTAATTCACGACAGTAAAAAAATCCCAAGATTGCACGTCAAAATCCCCAAATCCCAAGTCGACCTCCAAATTCCCAAGATCTTGGGGAAAATCCTAAGCAGTAGGAGCGCTGGATATAAATGTTTGGAGTACGCAGGATGTGAATCATTATTCTCGATTGTTAGTTTTGAGGTTTTCTGCGTGTCTCTTTCTGGTCATTGTTTCGTCTTTCCATCACAAACGTTATGGTGTAATTACTTATAAATCGATAAATTTCGTATTTTATTTTTGGACAAATAACAATTAAAGTGCTAATGCAGGCGTGTGATTATCTGTGCCCTAGGTGGCCTTGT